>Ga0265297_10007260_pt1 | contig 15467 bp, 14 predicted proteins | sample Munlanlwell13791_FD_192502 | JGI IMG/M metagenome (GOLD analysis project Ga0265297, IMG submission 192502) | Leachate microbial communities from a municipal landfill in Southern Ontario, Canada - Leachate well 137-91 | ecosystem: Engineered > Solid waste > Landfill > Unclassified | place... | reverse complement strand
CAATACTTTAACCGCTACGCGGTAAATATTCATTTGCTCATTCTGTTTCTACAATACTGCAACCGCTACGCGGTAAGTATAATTTCTTGTCAAATAGCATCAAATCAACCCTTAGCCCGTAGGGCTTAAAGTATTGTAGAACAATCATACCATACGCAAATCCCCTTACCGCGTAGCGGTTAAAGAATTGTAGATTATTTTCGACTAAATATAATCACAATCGTTCCCGCACGGATTATTAAAATCAAACACAACGGCGCCACCAGCCAATGGAAGGTTTGGGGAAGGAAATAGATTGAAACAAGAAATAAAGTGGTAACGATGGCTGTCAGGCGGACATACCAAAACAATTTTGGCCGCATGGTTGGAAATATCCACAATACTCCCAGAAGGAAATGGGTCGGGAATGCCCAAATGAGATTGAGGTTCCATTTGGTGGAGGGCATCACCGAGATAAAAGTGGTGAAATAAAGGATCATTCCGGCAATGCCAAAGGCAATGAAAACGGTGATGTCAAGCCAGTCTAACCTGCGCTTGTTCTTCATCTCCCATTGTGTTAGTACGATCACAACAAAGAAAAAAAGAAGGAGAACGACGGCGGGCGAAGTAACAGAAAAGCTTCGCACAAAGGGCGGGGCATCAAAAATAACCACGGCCGGTCCGGTAACAGGAGAACCAACACCATCCCGCACAACCGTTGCTTTAGCCATATCATCTCCAAGATAATCAGGCAAAAACATCTTCTGCGAAAAAGTTGAGATATGGTCTGTAGGAATCCCCAATGCCAACTTAATCCCGAATCCGCTCCAGCTATTGTCCTGCAGGTAGAGATCAATTAAGTTTCTGAATGACATCCTTTTATCCCCGGAAGTATCGTATTTGATTCTCCCACCCAATGCTTTTTCTATCTGATCGCGCAGCCTGGTTGAACAGTTGTCTTCAAAGTGTGAATAACGGTAAACCCTGTTCTCCGGTTTGCAGTTTTCGACCAACGATTCATACAAGGACTCACGTTCGTCAGGCGTGAGCATAAGTTCATACTCAACCACTTTCCGCTTATCTTCCTTGTATTCCCTCATAAAAGTGCTCATCCTCCACACATCAACCATATAGTCTGTTTCACCTTTGGCAAAGCGCCAGATAAAATAGGATGTTTGGAAACTGAAAACCCCATAATTGAATACAATATCCTTTTCATACAACGGATCATGTACCCGGATGGCTGCATGGCCAAAAAAAGAGTAAATCTCGTCGCCGGGAGCACAGATGAGCAAACTAACCTTTGCGGATGGGGACAAAGGTTGTGCGTGGCCCTGCAACGATAATGAGGAGAGTGCAAGAAGGAGGAGAAATATTTTACGCATACTTTAAAAAAGAAACTGAGAAACGGGGAAACTGAGAAACAGGAGATTTTATTGTCAATTATCTCCAGAATCCCACGATGGCCCCCATCAGCATAAATGCCACCAGATCAAAACTGGCATGGAGTAAATAAAGTTTAACAGGCTGATTTTCAAATAAAACACTGGTCAATTTTGACATAGCAATCCAGAAAACGGCGATACATGCCCCGATGATGGCTCCAAACCCGCCACTGGAACGGGGACCGAGTACCATGGAGATCACAAAAGAGGCGACAAAAGCCGAAAGAAAAGAGAGCAGCGTGATCATCCACATCGGTTTGTTAGATTTCAAATCCTTTTCCGTAAAGCCGTTCAATTCCATCCACAGCTTGCCAAACAAAAGCGGGGAATACCAGAGCGCACCAAGGATCAGGTAGGAGATACCGGCCAAAATAACAGCCCATACGTTCACTTTGGCAAGAGTTGCTAACATATCCATATTTTGAATTTTAAATGATTGATTTGTTATTGGACTAAACTACAAAAAAAATTAGATATTCGTTTCAAACTTAATAACTTCCCAGGTAGAATTCTTTGGTCAATTCAATGAATTTTTCAGAAAAGGTATGTGCATCCAACAGAATTATAATTTCATCTGACTCCGGATAAGTTGCAGAATTTGAAAACTCTAGCAATACCCGTTTGGGCGCTTTACCAACTTTTGGAATGACGGTGGTTTTCCTGCTAAGGTAGAAGCCCGACAGACGTGCAGTTTCCCTAAAATCGGCCAATGCTTCTATTGGAAGTATCACCGCCAATCTGCCTTTGATCGTCAACGATTTTTTAGCCCCTTCAATCAACTGTTCAAAAGTGAGCGATACATCGTGTCGTGCGGTAGAGGAGGCTGGATCAACTGATTTCATCGATTTTTTAAAGAAGGGCGGATTGCAGACTACCAAATCGAAGGAAAAAGTATGCGCTTCCTGAAACTTGTTGAAATCACCTGAATAGAGCGAAAGCCTTTCGCCCCACGGGGAATTTTGAAAGTTGTGCCGCGCATCCATGCAAGCATCATCGTTAATTTCAACTGCCATAACCTCCGCATCCGACCTTTGTGCCAGCATCAGGGCTACCACACCGGTGCCTGTCCCGACATCCAGAATATGCTTTGCTCCGGACACCCCGCACCAGGCTCCCAGCAGCACTCCATCGGTGCCTACCTTCAGGGCTGAATTTTCCTGAGTGATTAGGAATTTTTTGAATTGGAACCAGGAGTTGCTCATAATAGAGTGCCTAAAATGCCTAAAGTATTTAAAGTGCCTAAAGTTGGGGACTCCGAAGATTTGCTAAAAGTGTACCTAAAGTTTGGATTCCGAACAAATTCTGATTGTGGAGTAAGTACTTTAGGCACTTTAGTCACTCTAAATACTTTAGGCACTCATTATACAGCCATCCTGCAGCCTGATCATCCGGTCCGTCATACCGGCGAAATGATCGTCGTGGGTAACGATGACAAATGTATGGCCAAATTTTTCGCGCAGCGAGAAAAAAAGCCGGTAGAGCTCCTCCTGGTTTTGGGAATCCAGGTTGCCGGAAGGTTCGTCAGCCAAAATTACCGAGGGATTGTTGATCAGCGCCCTGGCAATCGCCACCCGCTGCTTCTCTCCTCCTGATAACTGAGATGGTTTATGGTGCTTTCGTGGTAACAGGTCCAGAATCCGCAATAGCTCTTCCGCCCTCTTTTCGACAGAACCCTTCTTTGTTCCGGCAATAAAGCCCGGAATGCAAACATTTTCGAAGGCTGTAAATTCGGGAAGCAGGTGGTGAAACTGAAAGACAAAGCCAATCTCTTTGTTCCTAAACCGCGACAAATCCCTTTCACCCATTGAAAACAGGTCGTTCCCATGGATCAAAACCTTTCCGGAATCGGGCTGGATCAAAGAGCCCAAAATTTGCAAAAGCGTTGTCTTTCCTGCCCCACTGGCGCCAACCACCGAGACAATCTCGTGTTCATCAACCTTCAGGGAGACACTTTTCAGCACCTGAAGATTTCCATACGACTTGGTAATCAGGTTGGCTTCAAGCATGGCTACTTTAGTTCCTCATCGATTTTTCGTGTAAAATCACCACCCTTTTTCTCAATCTTATCTTTGAGGTTACCAAATTCATTCTGTAAGCCGGAAGTATGGTCGGTAATTTCACGCTTGATGTCATCGGTTGCCTTGTGAAACTCACCATATAGTTTTCCTATTGTTCTGGCGATACCGGGGATAGCATCCGCGCCAAACAGGATGAGGACAAAAAAGACGATGACCATGATTTCACCGCCACTGAAAAAAAGCAAAGGATGTGACATAACAATACACTTTTTTGCAAAGATAACAATCCTGATAAAACAGATTCGACTTCACCAATTTAAGTCAATAAAAAACCCGGAATTTTTGGTTCCGGGTTTTTTATTATAATGAAGCTTCGCTATTTCTTTTCATCAAGCTTTTTTTGTCTTCTCATCAGGGTATCATAAGCAATCGGAGTTGCAACGAAAACTGAAGAGTATGTTCCGAAGAGGATTCCGAATAACAGTGCGAATACAAATCCTTTGATCGCGATTCCGCCAAACAGGAATATAGCAAACAATACCACCAATACAGTCAGTGAAGTACTGAACGTACGCCGAAGTGTACTGTTCATCGCGTCGTTGTATGTCTTCATCGCATCCTGTTTCGGGTGAAGGTGAACATATTCACGTATACGGTCAAAGACAATCACAGTGTCATTGATCGAATACCCAATGATGGTCAGAACCGCAGCAATAAATGACATATCTACTGCCAGCGAGAAGGAGAGCCATCCGTCCAGTAAGGAGTACAATCCGATAACGATGATCACGTCGTGCGCCAATGAAACCAGTCCTCCCAGACCAAACTGCCAGTTTCTGAAACGTACAGCGATGTACAGGAAGATGATGAGCAAGGCGAAGATTACCGATAAAACAGCGTCCCGCTTGATATCGTAGGAAATTGTTGGTCCAACTTTTTGAGAACTCATCCGGTATTCAGTAAGGAATTTATCCAACGTAACATCGGGTCCCAAATAGGTCTTCATGCCGTTGTAAAGTTTGGACTCTACTTCACTATCCACTGCCTCAGTTGTTTCCGCAATCCTATAGTCGGTTGTGATTCGAACCTGGTTGTTGGCGCCAAATGTCTTCACTTCAGGTGTGTTGCCAAATTCAGCAGCGAGTGTTTTGGCGACATCTTCCACCATCACATCCTTGTTCAAGCGAACAACATAAGTCCGGCCTCCCTTGAAGTCGATGGAGTAGTTCATCCCTTTAAAAACAATTGACAAGATCGCTATTGAAATCAAGATACTTGAAACAACATAGAATATTTTTCTCTTTTGAATGAAAGGCATATTGACATGACGCAGCCACTCGCCAGAAATTTTGGATACGAAAGTGATCTTCTTGTTGGTGTCTAACCACCGCTCCAACATGAAACGGGAGATAAAGATTGATGTAAATAGCGAGGTGATGATACCGATAATCAGTGTAGTAGCAAATCCCTTGATAGGACCTGAACCGAACACGTATAAGACGATACCGGTTAAAAGTGTCGTTACCTGGCCGTCAATGATCGCAGAATAGGCGTTGTTGTATCCGTCCTTGACTGCAAGACGCAACCCTTTGCCGGCACGAACCTCTTCTTCAATCCGTTCGTTGATCAAAACATTCGCATCGACCGCCATACCCATGGTCAATACGATACCGGCGATTCCCGGTAGGGTAAGCACGGCTCCGAGTGAGGCCAGAATACCAATCAGGAAGAAAAGGTTGACAAGCAGCGCCACATTGGCGGCCCAACCTGCTTTCTTACTATAAAAGAATAACATATAGCCAAGAACCAACATGAAAGCGATCAGGAAAGAGTACATCCCACTGTTAATGGATTCTTTACCCAGTGTGGGACCAACAATCTCCTCCTGCATGATGTGGGCAGGCGCCGGCATTTTACCTGATTTCAACATATTGGCCAAGTCTTTCGCCTCATCTACAGTGAATTGACCTGAAATTTCTGTGCGACCATTGGGAATTTCGCCCTGAACAGTTGGATAAGATTGAACGTAATCATCCAATACTACAGCAACACTTTTGCCCACATTTTCACGGGTAATGCGCTGCCAAACTTTGGCCCCTTCGGCATTCATGGTCATATCGACCACGCTGGAAGCCTTGTTTTGGCCAAAATCCTGTCGTGCTTCGGTTACCGACCCTCCATCCAGCGGGGCACGGCCATCGCGACTGGAAACCTTGATGGCAATCAGTGAGTAGTAATTTTCATTGCCTGGCATTGGTTTCGCCGTCCATCTGAAGACCATCGTTCGAGGGAAAACAGACTTCACCTGCTGCATTTTTAAGTATGTATTCACTTGGGCAGTATCTTTCACATGTGAGTAACCAACGATCGGACCACGGGCGATCTGACCATCACGTGAGGTATTTGGTGTCAATACCGAGAAGAGCGGGAAATTTTTGGCAATATCTTCAGTGGAACCGGAAGCCAAAGAATCCTGTTCCTGTTTTTTGATCTCACTAACCAGGCTACTGGCAGATTTTGTTGTATCTTTAGCAGTAGTGGCAATAGGAGCAATAGCAGGTGTTGCAGCAGCCTGAACGGCTTTTACTTCACGTAGCCTTTTGTTTGCCTCCAGCAGGTAGGAATATACTTCATTGTTTTCGTAGGTCTCCCAAAATTCCAGGTTGGCAGTTCCCTGAAGCAACTTGCGAACACGTTTGGTATCTGTTATACCTGGTAGTTCAACAAGGATCCGTCCTTTGGTCTGAAGCTGCTGAATATTTGGTTGAGTGACACCAAATCGGTCGATACGTGTCCGAAGAATCTGGAATGAATTGTCGATAGCTGCGTCTGTCTCTTTGCGGATTACAGAAATTACCTGGGCATTGGTTGAATTATAGCTTACCTTTTCTCTCAGATCAAGCGTATTGAAGATGGCTGCAAGTTTCGCATTTGGATCAATCTCCTCAAATGCTTTTCCAAAGATGGTTACAAAATCTTCCTGACTATTCAGTTGCTTTTGTTTAGCCAATTCGATAGCCTTAACGAATGTTGGATCGGTACTGTAGCCTGAAAGTGCATGAATCAAGTCTACTACAGACACTTCTAGGGTCACATTCATACCCCCTTTCAGGTCAAGTCCCAGTGGCAACTGGAACTCTTTTACCTCTTTGAAGGTATACTTCCTTAACCCGGCGAAATTGTAAACCGGTTGGTTAGCGATAGAATCCAGATAACGCGTTTCATACGTCTTTGCAATGTTCTCTGCTTCAACTTGTGTAGCGCCAGGTTTTTCTGTTTTAGCTTTTTTAATACCATAAGCGGTCGCATCGTTTTCGACAGAAATTGCCTTGTAGGTAAAGTAGAGCTGGTAAAAACATACCAAACCTAACAAAATGGCAATAAGCCTGATCAATCCTTTATTCTGCATTGGAAATTCGGTTTATTATTATCTAATCTTTGTTAACTTCCTAATCCTAAAAATTTGTAGTGCGCAAAGATATTTATTTTTTTGATTTAAATAGTTGAGTTTGGCCGAAAACTCATCTTCCAAAACTAAGGCGCTAAATCAGGATGGTTAAGTTCTCATAATCAATCACTGCCCGTTCACGGTAAAAGAAATCACTGCCAAGAAGTCCGGCAATTCTTTTGTCTGAATATTTGGAATACTCCTCCGTGATGTGTCGAAGATCGACAATAGCTACCGGAAGATCTCCGAAGCCAGTTTCTCCCAAACGAAAATCGGGAATGGTCCCGGTGGAGGTTTCGACCATCTCCTGCCCCAATCCAGTGGCCATGGCCCCTTCCGATTCGTGATGAACTACCAGGTCTGCCAAAGCCCTGTCTACCACGCTTTTTGAAGCTCCGGTATCTACAACCCACCAATAATTTTCTATTCCGGGATGAATGAATGGAACCAACAAATGAATGGTCCCCTCCTCCAAAAAGACAATTTCCATCGAAATCTTCAGCTTTTTTTCCATGGTACAAAGTAAACCAAAAATCCTTCTGAACTTAAGTAAAAGATACTCCTACAAATAAAGTAAATGGAAAGTAATAATGAACCATTTTAGTCTTTTGAATTCCTTCATTTGACCCCTCTAAATCTCCCCAAAAGAGACTTCAGATTCGTGTTCAAACAGTAAAGCGCAGCTCCACTCTCCAGGAGAGGTTGGGGGAGGTCAAAATGAAGTGGTATTAAAGTAAGCTAAATTTTTTTCTACTACTTTGTTCGCTCAGATTAGGGTAAAACTGAAAAAAACAATATATTGCTGCTTCGAATCACCTTTATCGATAAAGGTTTTTTACACCAACATTTATGAGTGAAATTGTCATCCTGATCTTTATTCTGGGCTATGCAGCAATTGCTTTTGAGCATACCATCAAAATAAATAAATCCGCAACAGCGCTGATAACAGGCGTGCTGTGTTGGACTATCTATATCCTTTTCTCATCTGACAAGGTATTTGTATCTGAAGAACTCACCCTTCATCTTGGCGATCTTTCCGGTATATTATTCTTTCTGATGGGAGCCATGACCATTGTCGAACTGATAGACGCCCACAGTGGGTTTGATATGATTACCGAACGGATCAGGCAAAAGGACAAACGCAAACTTTTGTGGATCATTGGTTTTGTAACCTTCTTTTTATCCGCCATCCTCGACAACCTGACAACGACCATTGTCATAGTCTCCCTGCTCAGAAAATTGATCAAAGATGACAAAGACCGAATGTTTTTTACGGGGATCGTAGTTATTGCGGCCAATGCCGGAGGGGCATGGACACCTATCGGAGATGTTACGACCACCATGCTTTGGATGGGCGGACAAATTACCACGCTAAATATTATGATGAAACTGATTCTTCCAAGTTTGTTGTGCCTGGTCTTTCCACTTATTTTTGTCTCTTTTAAAATAAAGGGAGCCGTGGAATCATCATTGAACAAGGAGGTTAGATATCAGGGTCTTTCTCAAAACCATAAATCTATCGTATTTTTCTCAGGAGTCTCCGTGCTTGTTTTGGTTCCCGTTTTTAAAACCCTTACACATCTTCCTCCTTACATGGGCATACTCCTCGGTCTCGGAATCCTTTGGGTTATTACGGAGATCATTCATGGTAAAAAGGCTGTTCCTACAAAGCATACCCTCTCTGTTGCCCAGGCCCTGCGGAAAATAGATATGCCAAGCATCCTCTTTTTTCTGGGAATATTGATTTGTATTGCAGCGCTTCAATCTACAGGGGTATTGACTACGACGGCTAACTGGATGGATTCTACCATCAAGAACATCAATGTAATTGCAATATCCATCGGCCTGCTTTCTGCGATCATAGACAATGTCCCACTGGTGGCGGCAGCACAGGGAATGTACAGTCTGACCGTTTATCCGACGGACCACTTTTTTTGGGAATTTTTAGCCTACGCTGCGGGTACCGGGGGTAGTGTCCTGATAATTGGATCGGCCGCGGGTGTTGCGGCAATGGGGATGGAAAAGATCAATTTTTTTTGGTACTTGCGCAAGATAAGCCTGCCCGCGCTGATCGGTTACTTGGCGGGATGTTTCGCATATATACTTCAGAATTATTTCTCCTGTTTTCCACGGTTTTTTTGGGTTTAAAAAATGCATCTTGAAAGACAGTTAGTTACGTTGGTTTTTTTGTAATTTTGGGTGGCTCGATTTTCATGCAAAATGTTCATACGCCAGAAAAACAACAAAAGCGGTACTGTCAGCATCCAAATTATCGATAAAAGCAGGGGTAGATATAAAACGGTCAAGACCATTGGTACAAGTATGGATCCTTTGGAATTGGACCGGCTAAATACCCAGGCCAAGTCTGAGTTGATACGCTTGACCCAACAGTTCGACTTAAATTTCAACATCGACAGGGAGAAAGAATTAATTGATCTGTTCTTTAAAGGGATCGATAAGATCCGCTTGGTTGGTCCGGAATTAATACTGGGTAAACTATTTGACGAAATAGGCTTTAATGGCATCAAAGACGAGCTTTTCAGACATCTGGTCATTACCCGTCTGTGTTATCCCGTCAGCAAGCTTAAGACGACAGATTATCTGTTCAAATACAAGGGGCTCACTATTGATGTCGAGCGGATCTACCGCTACCTGGATAAGCTCCACGACAAGCAAAAGGAGAGAATCCAGGAGATTAGCTACTCACATACTTTAAAGGTTTTGGATGGTGCCATCAGCGTTGTCTTTTACGATGTCACCACCCTTTATTTTGAGATTGAAGATCAGGATGATCTAAGAATAACAGGTTTTTCGAAAGAGGGCAAGCACCAGAATCCTCAAATACTGTTGGGCCTTTTGGTCAGCATTGAAGGATACCCTCTGGCTTATGAGATATTTGAAGGCAATAAATACGAAGGGCACACCATGCTTCCGGTCATTGAAGCTTTCAAAACAAAATACCGGTTAAAGGATCTTGTGGTGGTTGCTGATGCCGGACTACTGTCTGATGAAAATATTATCGAGCTACAAGCAAAGGATTACCAGTACATCCTTGGTGCCAGGCTAAAAAGTGAAAAACGTACGCTTCAGTCGCAAATATTGGCACTGAAATTAGAAAACGGCCAGTGTGAAGAGATAGCAATTGATCCCGAAACCAGGTTGATTGTTAGCTATTCCCTGGCAAGGGCAAAGAAAGATAAATCGAATCGTCAAAGAGGTTTGGAAAAGCTAGAACGTGCAATCAAAACAGGAAGGCTTTCCAAAAAGAATATCAACAATAGAGGATACAATAAATACTTGAAATTAGACGGCAAAATTAGTGTCAGCATAGATTACGGAAAATTCAACGAAGATGACAAATGGGACGGTCTAAAAGGATATGTAACCAACACTAAACTCAATAAAGATCAGGTAATTGAACAGTATGGCAATCTATGGAGGATTGAAAAGGCTTTTAGAATATCCAAAACTGACTTGCGGATCAGGCCTATTTTTCACAGACTTAGACATCGAATTGAGGCGCACATTTGTATCGCTTTTTGTGCCTATAAAATCTACAAAGAACTAGAAAGACAATTGAAATTTGCAGGAGCAAAATGGTCGCCTGAAAAAGCTATCGATATCGCCAATACAATTTTCGAAATAACTATCATAACGCCATTTTCTAAAAATATAGAGGCTCGGTTGCATTTACAAAATAATGAACAAGTTGAGATTCTAAAATTATTTAGCCCAACGTAAAGACATCGGCCGAGTCATACCCCTCTGAGAATCGCATAAACGAGAAAATGATCAAATTATGAGTTCACCTGTGACATTCTCGTCAAGTTGAGGTACTTTTGGGTGCCGTAACGAGGAAAACAGGATAAATTTCCATCTCCCGAACCAAAATAGACTATCCCATTTTTTAATACTGGTGAAGAATGAAAATAGTCAGCAAAATCGTACTTTCGCTCTCCCTCAGAATGGTAGGTCCAGAGAAGATTCCCTGATTTTTTGTTTAGTGCATATAAATTCCCATCACCGCCATTCAGATAGAGTCGATGATCTGCCACACACACATTAGACCGAATTTCCCCATTAGTCCTAAATCGCCACTTTTCTATTCCTGTTTGAATATCAATGGCAAACAAGATACTGTCAACTCCGCCTATGTAAACCAAATTTTCATTTACAACCGGAGATGCGAATATGGGTGCATTGGTCAGGAATTTCCAGTGTATTTCAGGTATATCAGTAAAGTCTGCAATCGCGTCTGATGAAACATTGCGATCAATTTGAGCGATACATGTATTGCTAAAAAAAGACCTTAAGATACATGCAATTAAAAAAGCTATAAAACTATTCGCCATTCGTTCTAAAATTACTTTTTTCAACTAAATTCATAAAGCTGTCTATAAATCGTTCTAGCCTTTTGCAAGTTTCAAGGTCTGTCAGATTTCCATTCGCGTCAAATTTTCCTTTGATTCCTTGAATTAGCAAAGTTGTTTCATCCTCGAATTTTGCCATTGCGGTTTTCATGATCAATTGCAGTTCTTCATGTCCCTTTTGTCCACTTGCAGAAGCAGTGATCAATCCTGTCGGTTTGTCTGAAAATACCGTCGTTGAAATACACCATTCAATGGCGTTCTTCAGACCACTTGGGATACTAAAAACGTATTCAGGTGTGCAAATAATTATTCCGTCCGATTTTTCGATTGCGTCCCTAAATTCCACAATTCGTTTGGGGGGATTTTCGGCTGAAAGTTCAGGATCGAAATGTGGTAGCGTTTTTAAGTCATTGAAAATTGTCAGTTTAAATTCATGCCCTGCCAAACTTCCAATTTTTTCGAGAAGTTTCAGGTTTGCAGAATTTGAACCTGCACTTCCATTGATTGCCAATATGTTTTTCTTCTGCGCCATAGTTTGATTTTAGACCCAATTCCGGTCAAGTTGCCAATCGTAAGGAGAGCCTTTCTTTGATTAGTTTCTGCTATTATATTTGTTGTTGTAACCCATCAACGTTCCACTACACGAAGGTGGTGATTTCGAAACGATTCATTGTCATCCAAACACAAACTTTGATAGAAGCACATACTTGATTTAGCCTCTGAACCGCCATTTTTGGGTAGCTGATGTCTAAGGCTGGCGTTTCTGTCGTTCGATCTTTGCAAACCATTACTGTCTCAGTCATTTTCCTCGTAGTAATACGAATAGTCAATTCCTTTCATAAACATTTCGGGGTCGTTGATTTTGTTGGTTAATGCCCTTACCAACGAACTTTCAAACAACGCATACGCTTTTGATTTGCTTTTCCCATCTATGCTTTCATCGCTGAAGGAAAACCATTCAATAAATCGGTTTGCCATTTTGCCGGGAAATTCTTTGCCCAAGGCAATAATGCCGGTGTAATCCAACATATCCGCTAAACGCTTTTTGCCGTCCTGTGCAAGAAATTTCAACTGGGTAGTAGCACTAACCACTTGGCTGTTTTCTTTCTTCAATTTGGCTTTAATATATTTCCAATAGTTGCGGGTTTTGGTATAGTCGTTTTGGTCGGTAAGCACGGCGACAATATCCAATACCGAAAACCACCACTTGGCGTTTTCTTCGTCCCAAACGGCACGCACTTCGCGGTCGTCAAAAAAACGAATGAATATTTTTGCCTGACTCATTATTTTAAAATTATCTATTCTGCCATTTTCCGCGCAAACGGTGAGCCTTTCTCCTCGCTGGCGCGGATTTGTAATCCGTGCCAATTCCCTACACTCAACCCGGTCTTACCTGCTGAAAGTCAAAAAGTGTGGCAACGTAATTATGGATCTCCTCATTGGCACCAATTTCCGGGCTATCTCTGTTATACCTTTTATCAATAGGATCAAATTCGTCGGGCACGGATTGCAAATCCGCGCCAGCGGTGGAATTCGGGTCATTATACATTTCTGTAATCTCCCTTTTTGTAAGATTCCTTAAATCTTTTCCAGTTGTATGTATGCTATCTGACATGCTGTTTGTTAAATTAGCTACAACGTATTAGCGTTTTATTTTAGGCTTCCCCAAATTTATGTAAAATATAGTTGAAAGGCAAATTGTAAGGTGAATTTTCGAGGAAGGGAAAGATGGAAATGAGAAATTAAGCCATAATTCAATCTCCTTACTTCATGGAATCTTTCGAATCTCTTCCCAACAGCTAACTGCTAATAGCCAATTGCTAACAGCCCAAAATACCTCGATACGCGGCAGTTTAAATCCCTGTCTATACTTTCGGAGCCAACTTTAAGGCCCTTCATCGGGTCGTGAATCCGTGTCTGCCCTATTCGTTCAAACATGGCCCGTTTCTGCTGATTTGAACCAATTCTTACAGAAATTGACACATAATTGGTAACCGGAATCCGGTCCTGGAAGTATCTTTCCAACTCAAATTTTGAGGCTTTAGTTTTGTAGGTAGAATGGTTAATTTTGGTTTTCAGCAGCAGGTCAGGTATTCATAGTTTCCCTGCCTGTTGCTGAAACCATTCAAATCATTTCAACCGTAATGGTTAAAAAGTGGCCAAATAGAACAGACCCAAACAGGAAGAAGATGAAAAAAATGTTATTCACAGGATTGATGGTCCTGTTAACCGGTCATGCCGGATTTTTATTTGCACAAAACATCACCGTTCATTCAATCGCCGCGTTAGGTGAGGAGATCAACAAGGCAAAACCGGGAACAACCCTTGTGGTGGCGGATGGGGTTTATACAACGAAAACACCCATATCCATTGAGATACAGGGTACTGCGGATCATCCAATTGTGATCAGGGCGGCAAACGTAGGCGGCGTCGAAATCAGGGGAGCAGGTGGATTTGTAATTGGACACACTTCACGGTATGTCCGGATTTCGGGATTCAAATTTACCCATGAAGCCGGAAAAACTAAAATTGAGGCGGGGGCGCAATTCTGCAGGATTACCCGCAACATTTTTGAGTGTACAGGCAAGGGTGCCTATCTTACCGTATCCGGGAATGACAACGAAATAGACCACAACACCTTTCAGAATAAATTCACGGAGGGTCAGATGATATCCGTGCAGGGTCCGGGTAGCAGTGAGATGGCCCAACGCACCTGGATTCACCACAACTATTTCAGCAACTTCACCCCAACCTCCAACAACTGCAGTTCAATCCAGGTCGGATTGAGCTGGAGAAGCCTCTCCCCTTCCCATACACTCGTCGAATACAACCTCTTTAGCCAGACCAGAGGGGAAAACGAGAATATCTGCAACAAATCGTGCGACAACATTTACCGTTACAACACATTTGGTGACGGTGTCAGCGAGTTGTCGTTGCGACACGGAAACCGTTGTGAGGTATACGGAAACTATTTTATCGGGTCTGAAGGGCTTCGGTTCTATGGCCATCAACACAAAATTTACAGCAACTATTTCGAGAAATGCAATCCTGCAATCAACATTGGAAACGGCGACGGCATTGTTCCCAAAGACAAACTCACCTCGCACGACCGGCCCGACACGGTATTTATCGGCTTCAACACCTTGTACAACAATGTTAAAAACGTGATCATGCAGGGTCGAAAAGAGGGGCTCGGTGCAACCTGCATCGTGGTAGCCAACAACATCATCCAGGGAGGAAGTGTTGCGGCAAAGATTGACGGGGAGATTGTTCATCCAACCTGGGAGGGAAATATGATCTGGAAAACTGACGGAATTGGTTCGATACCAGCCGGTGGTTACTCGAAAGCTGATCCATTGTTGGTTCCGGGAGCCAAAGAAACCGTCCATCTCCAAAGCAAGAGTCCGGCAATTGGAGCATCAGTGGGTGCCTATCCATTTGTTAACGTGGACATTGATGGACAGGTTCGCAAATCAAGACTTGATATCGGCGCAGATCAATCGCAAAAAGGTAAAATTTTAAACCATGTTCTCACGGTAGAAGAGGTAGGGCCAAATGCGAAATAGGGAGTGGAGAGTGGAAAGTTGAAAACTGAAAGTGGAAAGTGGAGAGTGGAAAGTTGAAAACTGAAAGTGGAAAGTGGAGAGTTGAAAGCTGAAAGTTGAAAGTGGAAAGTGAACGGCCCTGGGATTAGCCGAAGGGGAAACGGAGAAACGGGGAAGCAATGAATCGCATGAAAAAACAGTAGACGATGCAAGGACTAATGCTACCCTGGGGTTAAGCCACGTAGTGGCGAAATCTTGGTAGCCAGGGGTGTAGTCCCGCAGGTGCGGGAGAACCCCTGGTAAAAGAATGAACATCAAAACCGTCCGCGAATAAATGTCAAAAAATGAGATGTGGTTGGGATCGGACGGAATGAAAAACAAAAGAAAAAAGTGGAAAGTTGAAAGTTGATAGCTGAAAACTGAAAGTGGAGAGTGACCGGCCCCCTGGGATTAGCCGAAGGGGAAACGAAGAAACGGAGAAACGGAGAAGCAATGAATCGCATGATGAAATGGGTAGACGATGCAAGGACTAACGCTATCCCGGGGTTAAGCCACGTAGTGGCGAAATCTTGGTAGCCAGGGGTGTAGTCCCGCAGGTGCGGGAGAACCCCTGGTAAAAGAATGAACATCAAAACCGTCCGCGAATAAATGTCAAACAATGA
>Ga0265297_10007259_pt1 | contig 15468 bp, 14 predicted proteins | sample Munlanlwell13791_FD_192502 | JGI IMG/M metagenome (GOLD analysis project Ga0265297, IMG submission 192502) | Leachate microbial communities from a municipal landfill in Southern Ontario, Canada - Leachate well 137-91 | ecosystem: Engineered > Solid waste > Landfill > Unclassified | place... | reverse complement strand
GGAGGACCTCAGTCGTAACGCCGCCGCTTTTGAGTCGCCGCCGTGGCACGGGGAAACGCTCAAGGAGCGCCTGCAAGTTGCCGAGTCGGGTCAGGCGCAATTCATCGACTGGAATCAGGCCAAGACCGAGATCCGCCAGCGAATGCCATGAAGGTGGAGATCCTGGACCAAGCTCGTGACGACTTGGTTGAGGGTTACTATTTCTACGAGAAACAGGCGCCGCGGCTGGGTGCCTATTTTCTCGATTCCCTTTTCTCCGACATCGATTCGCTGATGCTCTATGGCGGCGTGCACCGGGTTGTGTTTGGCTTCCATCGCGTGCTCTCGAAACGGTTCCCGTTTGCGATTTATTATCTCATGGCGGGCAATGTGGTTCGCGTTTACGCCGTGCTGGACTGTCGGCGCAACCCCACCTGGACCCGGAAAAAACTCGCCAAAGCCTGAGTTCGTTCCGCCGCAGCGGTGATCGCGCCACCCCGCCCGGCGCGCATTCGGGTTGCAAGGCCCGGCGGGTTCTGCCTCGCTCCGCGCCGCACCGTCCTATGCGAACCCTTTCCCGGCTGTTCGAAAACAATCGCGCCTGGGCCGCCCGCATCCAGCGGCAGGATCCGGAGTTTTTCCGCCAGCTCGCCCGCCTCCAGACGCCCGCCTACCTGTGGATCGGCTGCGCCGACAGCCGCGTGCCGGCCAACGAGATCGTCGGCCTGCCGCCGGGCGAGCTGTTTGTCCACCGCAACATCGCCAACCTCGTCGTGCACACGGACCTCAACTGCCTGTCCGTCCTCCAATTCGCCGTCGACCTGCTCAAGGTGCGCCACGTCATCGTTTGCGGACACTATGGCTGCAGCGGCGTGCTGGCCGCCCTGCGCGGCGAGCGGGTGGGCCTGGCGGACAACTGGCTGCGCCATCTGCAGGACGTGCACGAAAAACATGCCGCCCGCGTGCAGGCGGCCGCGGACCCGGCGCGCCAGGGCGACCGCCTGTGCGAGCTCAACGTCATCGAGCAGGTCGTGAACGTGTGCCAGACCACGATCGTGCGGGACACCTGGCAGCGCGGCCAGGAGCTGGCGGTGCACGGCTGGATCTACGGGTTGCGCGACGGATTGCTGCGCGACCTCGGCGTGACCATCACCGGCCCCGACGAGGTGAAGCCCGGCCAGGAAGCCGCCCTCGCCGCACTGCGCTGAGGCTGGCCGAAAACTCTGTTCACTCAGGGTTTCATTGGATCCTCGTCGGAGCGCTCTGCTGGACCGCATTCTGCTGGTCAGCAGAACGCGCCCTCGGAAATGGGCGCAGCAAGCCTGCGCCCCTACGATCATCCGCCCGAGGCCTGGGCGGGATCCGGCTTTGCTGGACAGCAGAGCGCCCTACAATTTCCGCGGCCGCACGAGGCGGTCGATCACGCGCGGCGGCAGGATCCACTTGAGGAAGAGCAGCAGTTTGGCGTGGGCGGGCGCGGCGTAGCGCGGGGCCGGCCGGCGCGCGGTGAGGGCCTTCTCGACCAGCCGGGCGATGTCGTCGGGCCGGCCCGCCAGCCAGTGCCACCGCCGGTAGTCGGCGCGAAACTCCTCGCAATACGGCGCGTAGGGCCCGGCGTCCTCCAGCACCGGTTCCGAGACCTTGGCCGCCGCCTCGACAAATTCCGTGAGGATGAAGCCGGGCCGGATGAGCACCACCTCGACGCCGAACGGCGCGAGCTCGCCGCGCAGGCCGTCGGTGATGGCCTCGAGCGCGTGCTTGGTGGAGTCGTAGACCGAGGAGAGCGGCCGGGCGATGCGCCCCGCCACCGAGCCGATGTTGACGATCCGGCCCGAGCCCTGCGTTCGCAGGTGCGGCGCCACGAGCTGGGTGAGGGCGATGAGGGAAAACAGGTTGGTCTCGAAATTGCGGCGGATGAGCTCGACCGGCACGCGCTCGACCGGGCCGCGCGTACCGTAGCCGGCGTTGTTCACCAGCGCGTCGATGCGGCCGAAGCGCCGGAGCGCCTCGTCCACCACGCGCCGCCGGCCGGCCTCGTCGGTCACGTCGGCCGCGACGGCGACCACGCGCCGCCCCGCAGGATCGAGCGAGCGCGCCAGCGCCGCGAGCCGTTCCGCCCGCCGGGCGACGATGACCAGCTGCGCCCCGCCCCGGGCCAGGCGCCGCGCGGTGGCCTCGCCGATGCCCGACGAGGCTCCGGTGAGGATGACCGATTGCCCGGCGAGGGAACGCATGACCGGTGATCCTGTCGAAACGCGCCGCCGCGTCGAAACGAAAACGCGCGGGCTTGCCCTTCATTCCGGCCTGCGGTTTAACTACCCCGCCATGTTCCAACGTCTTCTCCTCCTCCTGGCCGCGTTATTCCCCTGGTGCCTGCGGGCCGACGTCACCCTGGCGCCGCTGTTCGCCGACCACGCGGTGCTGCAGCAGGGCCGGCCGGTGCCGGTCTGGGGCCGGGCCGCTCCCGGCGAGAAGGTGACGGTCGCCTTCCGCGACCAGACCGTCGCGGCCGCCGCCGGCCCGGACGACCGCTGGGTCGCCTGGCTCGAGCCGCTCAAGCCCGGCGCGCCGGCCGAACTCGTCGTCACGGGCCGGAACGTCCTCAAGGTGCAGGACGTCGTCGTGGGCGAGGTGTGGGTGTGCTCCGGGCAGTCGAACATGGAGTTCACCGTGCGGGGCGTGCTGCGCGTGAACAACGCCGACGAGGAGGTGGCGGCCGCCCAGTACCCGCTCATCCGCCAATTTGCGGTCGAGAAAACCGTCGCCGACCGGCCGGCTGACCGCGTGCGCGGGGCGTGGGCCGTCTGCTCCCCCGAGACGGCGGGCAACTTCACCGCCGTGGGCTATTTTTTTGCCCGCGATCTTTACCAGAAACTCGGCGTGCCCGTCGGTCTCATCAACAGCTCGTGGGGCGGCACGCCGATCGAGCCCTGGATCAGCGAAGATGCGCTCGCCGGCGATCCCGCCTTTGCCGTGGTGAAGGAGCGCTGGAAGCAGGCGGTGGCGGAGTTTCCCAGCCAGGCGGCCTATGAGGCCGCCCGGGCGGAATTTACGAAGGCCGCCGCGGCCGCCTACGAGGCGTGGATGCAGGCCCCGCCGGCGGAAAAAGCGGCCTGTCTGGCCCGGCTCGGCGCGGTCTACAGTCATACGCCCCACGGGCATGGCGATCCCGCGACCCCGGCCGGCTTGTTCAACGGCATGATCAATCCGCTCATCCCCTACGGCATCCGGGGCGCCCTCTGGTACCAGGGCGAAAGCAATGCCGGCATGGCCGCCGAATATCACGCGCTGTTCGCCGCGATGATCACGGATTGGCGGAAACACTGGGGCCAGGGTGACTTTCCCTTCTACTGGGTGCAGCTGGCCAACTTCAGCAACAGCGATCCCGCCGACACCAGCTGGGCCCGCCTGCGCGAGGCCCAGACACAGACGCTGACCCTGCCCAACACCGGCATGGCCGTGACCATCGACATCGGCGACCCCGGCGACATCCACCCGCGGAACAAGCAGGAGGTCGGCCGGCGGCTCGCGCTCATCGCGCGCCATCATCTCTATGACATCCCGGGCGACTGGTCGGGCCCGATGTTCAAATCCGCCGCCCGCGAAGGCGCGGCCATGCGGGTGCGCTTCGATCACGCCGACGGCGGACTCGTGGCGCATGACCGGCCGCCGGCGGGGTTCCAGATCGCCGGCGCCGACCGGCAATTCCACCCCGCGACCGCCCGGATCGAGCGCGACACCGTCGTCGTCTCCGCGCCCGAAGTGAAGGAGCCGGTGGCGGTGCGCTACGCCTGGACCAATGCGCCCGAGGCCAACCTGTACGACGGAGCCGGCCTGCCGGCGGGGCCCTTCCGCAGCGACAATTGGTAGCGCGACGCACCAGCCGCCGCCCCGGCGCGCCGGTTGAAGAAGTTTATGCGGCCAAACTCGCCGGCCGGCCATAGTTCAAAGAACGGCGGCTGGTGAGAGTTTGGATTTCCCTGCGCCACGATTTGGGTCAAACTCTCACGAGTTTGGCTACGCCCCTCACCTAAGAAAACCTTCCGCCAAACGTGTGATCCCAGATTCATGTCCCATTCGCTTCCCATGAAAACCCCGCGTATCCTCCTGCCCTGCTTCCTGCTCCTCCTTTCCGCCCTCCCGGCGCTGCGCGCTGCGCCGGCGGACTCGCACATCTCCGCCGTCACCGTCTATGCCGACCGGGCCGTGATCACCCGCATCGCCACGGTGGACCTGGCCGCCGGCGAGCAGACCGTCGCCTTCGAGCGCCTGCCGGCCGCGCTGCTTGACCAGTCGTTGCAGGTGTCGGGCCGCGGCACCGCGGCGGCCACCATCCTCGATGTCAACGCCCAGACCGCCTACGTCGATTTTGTGCCGAATGCCCGCGTGCAGGAGCTGGAGGACCAGATCCGCGGCCTGCAGAAACAGCAGCGCACCCTCGACGACCGGACACAGATCCTCAACGAGCAGCGTGAGTTCGTAAAGCGCATGCTCCAGTCCGCGACCGGCAGCGTCATCTATCCGCTCGGCGCCGACACCGCGCACGGAGGCGGCACCGCGGCGCGGCCGACACTCGACGAATGGCAGAAGCTCTACGTCTACTCCGAGGACACCCTCGGCAAAATCGCCGCCGAAGTGCAGTCACTCGACGGCCAGCGCGAGGACGTGAAGGGCAAGCAGGCCGCCCTCGAACAGCAGCTCAACGAGCTGCGCGGCGCGGGCGGCAAAAGCTACAAGACCGTCACCGTGCGGCTGGCTGCGACCACGCCCGGCCGGCTGGAGGTCGCCCTGCGGTACGCCGTGCCCGGCGCGAGCTGGGCGCCGTCCTATGACGCCCGGCTGCGGGTGGCCGAGCGCGCCGTGGAGCTGGCGTATTTCGGCCTCGTGCGCAACGGCACCGGCGAGGACTGGAACGCCATCGCCCTCACGCTTTCCACCGCCCGCCCGAACCTCGGCGGCGGCGCGCCCGAGTTGCGTCCTTGGATCGTGGACGTGATGCGGCCGGTGGCATTGTCCAGGGTCATGGATGAACGGCGGGAGATGATGAAAGCAGCCCGGGCGGAGGGTCAGGTACAAGCGTTCAACCAGGCGGCAGCCGCGGGAGCCCCCGAGGTCGCGGACGAGGAAAAGGACGCCGGCATGCTCGCGGCCACCGTCGAGACCGGCGCAACCAGCGCCACGTTCAAGGTTCCGGTAACGGTCACCCTCGCCGCCAACAACACGGTGCAGAAGGTGCCCATCGCCACCGCGAAACTGGCCGCGAACCTGCAGTACCAGGCGACACCCAAGCTGATGGAGACCGCGTTTTTGAGCGCCTACGCCTACAACAACAGCGACTATCCGCTGCTGGCGGGCGCGATGAACACCTTCCTCGACGACACCTTCATCGCCAGCAGCCGGCTCAAGACCGTGATGCCGGGCGAGAAGTTCGAGCTGCAGCTCGGCGCCGACGAGGGCATCGCGATCAAGCGCAAACTCGTGAACCGCTTCACCGAGAACACCGGCCTCACGAGCAAGGGCCGCCGCATCACCTACGAATACCTGATCACCCTCACCAACCACAAAAAGACCGCCGAACGCATGGTTTTCAAGGAGCCGGTGCCCGTGTCGCGCAACGAAAAGATCGAGGTCAAGCTGCTCACGCCGGCCGAGTCGGACGTCGGCACGCCGGAGAACCCCAGGGAGGTGACCCGCGAGGAGGACGGCAAGCTCGTCTGGCGCCTCGACCTCAAGCCCGGGGAGAAGCGCGAGATCCCGCTCAAATTCAGTGTCGAATATCCGGCCGACCTGAACGTGGCGGGGTTGGAATAAACGGGAGGATGGAGGGCGGGGTGCAGCAGGCCTGCACCCCTCCAAATCACCCCGTCTTCCGTCTTGCACCGGCGCGGGTACTGGCTTTGTTCCCGCATGCCCAGCGTGCCCGCTCTCCAGGGATCCGTTCGTACACATACCCGACGCCTCGCCGCGCCCGTCCTGCTCGCCACGGCGCTGCTCTGCTTCAGCTTCGGCATTTTCTTCCCCTTTTTCACCGTCACCAAGTTCTGGGTCTTCAAGAACGCGGTCTCGGTCGTCAGCGGACTCATCACGCTGTTCACGGAGGGCGAGTACTTCCTGTTCACCGTGCTGACGCTCTTCACCGTCGTCTTCCCGGTGGTGAAGCTCAGCCTGCTCGGGGTCATCTGGCTGGAGCGCGAGCACGATCTGGCAAGGGTGCGGCGGCTCCATCACTACGTGGAAACGCTCGGCAAATGGTCCATGCTCGACGTGTTCGTCGTCGCCATCCTGCTCGTGGCGATGAAATCCGCCTCGGTGGCCGACATCCACCTCCGTGTCGGTCTGTATCTGTTCACCTTCTCCGTGATCTTCACCCAGTTTGCGACCGCGTGGATCGACCGCCTGCTGCGCGAGGCGTGACGGCAGCGACGCGACCCCCGGATCACGATCAAAAAAAGCCCCGGCGGCCTGCGCGCGGACAGGATGCCGGGGCTCGCAAATCAATCCCGCGGTGGGAGGAAGAAACCGGGGCTTAGAACCGGAAATTCACGCCCAGCGCGTAAGTCGTGTTCACCTTGTTGTCCAGGCCGACTCCGGCGCTGACGCCCCACTGGCTGGTCAGCCAGTAATTGGCCTTCACGCCGTACCGCCAGCGGTTGTCGATGTGAAGCGAAGGGGTCTCGAGGTACTTCACATAAGGTGTGACCGACAGCGCCGTGGTCGCCTGCACCTCGACGCCGGTCTCGAGCTGGTACAGGAACGAGTTGTCCTTCACGCCGGCATTCTTCACCCAGGTCCAGCCACCGCCCACGCTGAGGTAGGGCCGGCCCCACGTGCGATCGGGCAGGAAGGCCACGGCGTTGGCATCGAAGGACTGCCAGGTGTTGCGGTTGTCCGCGAACAGCGAGGTGCGGGTGCCGGTATAGCCGAGGTTCAGGTCAAAGCCGGTGTTCAGCGGCTGGTTGTACTCGAACCGCAGCGCCTGCAGGTTCACCGAGGAATCGTGCAGGTCGGTGTAGCCGTAGCCCAGGCCGACGTACGTCTGCCCGAGCAGGCCTTTCCCGTAGTTCGTGGAGGGGGCCGGAATGCCCGTGCTTTGCGCGGACGCGGCCAGGGCCAGGCCGCAGGCGGCGATGGCGAACAGGAGGGTTCTCATGGTGGTTTTCTGAGTCATGTTTATTCTTAGGTTAGGGTCCGCGGAAAAAGTGCGGACAAGGGAATTATGACCGGCGGACGCGGAAAAGTTCCGTGCCGACATTCCGCCCGGCCGCCGGCGGAGCGAGTCCTGATTGCCGATTGCACGGATGGGCGGGGCCCCGGTCCGGGGCTTCCCTCTTGAACCGGCCGGCGGGGGCGGTTTTCGTTGGCGCATGGTCACCACCATCGGCTTCGACGCGGACGACACGCTCTGGCACAACGAGTCGATCTTCGAGGCCGCGCACGAGAAATACCGGGCGCTGCTCGGCCGCTGGCACGACGCCGACACCGTCGACCGCCGGCTCCTGGCCACCGAGCTGCGCAACCTCGAGCTTTACGGCTACGGCATCAAGGCCCACGCGCTCTCCTGCATCGAGACCGCGATCGAACTGAGCGGCGGCGACATCCGGGCCGGGGAGATCCGCGAGATCATCGCCTTTGCCCGGGAGATGCTCGCACACCCGGTCGAGCTGCTCGCCGGCGCCGCCGAGGCCGTGGCCGGGCTCGCGCAATCCCATCCGCTGCTGCTCATCACCAAGGGCGATCTGCGTGATCAGGAGCGCAAGCTCGCCCAATCCGGTCTGGCGCGTCATTTCGCGCACACCGAGATCGTCGCCGAAAAGGACGCCGGGACCTTCGCCCGCATCCTGCGCCGCCGGCAGATCGATCCCCGCCGGTTCCTGATGGTGGGCAACTCGCTCAAGTCCGACATCCTGCCCGCGCTCGATCTCGGGGCTTACGCCGTGCTCGTGCCCTATCCCCTGCTCTGGCAGGCGGAACAGGCCGCCCCGCCGCCCCCGGCGGCCGCCGGCCGTTTTTTCCAGATCCCCTCGCTGCGCGAACTGCCCGCGTTGGTGGCGGAACTGGAGGGCGGGATCTCCTGATTCTGCCAAAAAACATGCAGGCGGAGTCGCCTGGGCTCGCCGAAGCTGCCCGCGAAGGCGGCCTGACCCCGCCGGAGACCGGGCCGGCGGCCGATTTTTTTGCCGGCGCCGTTTGCGAAACGCCTTTTCCCGGTTATTGCTGCGGCATGCGCACTTTCCTTGGTCTGCTGGCCACGGCGTGTTCTTGCACGCTGTTCACCACCCTCCGGGCCGAGCCGGTGGCGGTCGGCGCCCCCGCGCCCGCCGTCACCGGCATCACGGAAACCGGGGAGAAGCTCGACCTCGGCGCGCTCTACCCGAAGGGGTACACGCTCGTTTATTTCTTCCCCAAGGCCGACACGCCCGGCTGCACCGCCCAGGGCTGCAGCCTGCGCGACGCCTATCAGGACCTCACCGACAAGGGGGTGACCGTCATCGGCGTCAGCACCGACGACGTGGCGGCCCAGAAGACCTTCAAGGAGAAATACCATTTCCCCTTCACGCTGCTCGCCGACAAGGACGAGGCGGTCATCAAGGCATTCGGCGTGCCGACGATGGAGGTGCCCACCCTGGGCAAGCTGGCCAACCGCCAGGCCTTCCTCATCAACCGGGAAGGTAAAGTCGTCTGGCGCGACCTGAAGGCTTCGACCAAGGAACAGGCCAACGACGTGCTGAAGGCGCTGAAGCAACTGGGCGGCTGACTGGCGCCGGCGCTGCCAAGGCGCCGGAAAAATGAAGACGGGATCGGCGCTCCCGCCCGACCGTGCGAACCGGCGGCCGTCAGCCCGCCTCTTTTTGTTCCATCGGGGACGGGGGCTCCCGGCTGATCAGCACCTTGTCGATGCGGTGGCGGTCCATGTCGATGACCTCGAACCGCCAGCCGTGCCACGCGAAATGATCGCCGGCGGCCGGGATGCGCCCGAACTGCGTCATCACCAGCCCGCCAAGCGTCTGGTAATCGGCCTCGGTTTCCTGCGGCAGTTCATCAAGCTGGAGCACCGTCTTGAGTTCGTTGACCGCGAGCGTGGCGTCCATGAGCCAGGAGCCGTCCTCGCGCTGCCGGGCCTCGGGCCGGTCGCGCCGGCCCTGCGCGGGCAGGTCGCCGACAATGGCCTCGAGCACGTCGATGAGCGTGACCATGCCCTGAATGCTGCCGAACTCGTCGGCCACGAGGGCGGTGTGCCGGCTTGATTTCTTGAACGACTCGAGCAGCTGGATGCAATTCATCGTCTCCGGGACGACGAGCGGCGGGATGAGCAGGTTCTTGAGGCTGGTCGGGACGCTGATGGCCGAGTGCGCCCAGAGGGCCTTCACCGCCACCATGCCGAGCACCTGGTCGCGGTTGTCCTGATAGACCGGGAAGTGCGAGTGGCCGCTGGCGACGATCTTGCGCCAGTTGACCTCCTCGGAGTCGCTGATGTTGAGGAAAACGATCTTCGGCCGCGGCGTCATGATCGCGGTGACCGGCAGCTGGTCGAGGCCGAGCACGCCCTCGACCATCTCCTTTTCCGCCTTGTGGAAGACGCCGGCCTGCAGGCCCTGCTCGATCAGGATGTTGACCTCCTCGTCCGACACGGGCGTCTCACGGCGCCGCGTGAGGCCAAAAGGCTTGAGCAGAAGGTCGGTCGCGGCGCTGAGCAGATTGATGACCGGCGAGACCACGCGCGATACCCACTGCAGGGGACCGGCGACGAGCCGGGCCATGCGTTCGGGATTGCTCAGCGCGATGCGCTTGGGCACCAGCTCGCCGAGGATGAGGGAGAAAAACGTGATCAGGCCCACGACGCCGCCGAAGGCGATGTAATCGCTCCATGGCGCCAGCGCCGGGAAACGCAGGAGCCACTTCGACACCTCGCCCGCCACCGTCGAACCGCCAAAGGCGCCCGCCAGAATGCCGCACAACGTGATCCCCACCTGCACGGTGGACAGGAACCGGGTTGGCTCCGCTCCCAGTTCGAGCGCTGCCTGGGCGCCCTCGTCCCCTTCGTCCGCGAGCTGCCGGAGCCGGGCCTTCCGGGCCGAGACAATGGCAATCTCCGCCATGGCGAAGAGCCCGTTGGCCACCAGCAGGAAGCCAAGGAGGAAAAACTGGGTGGTGATTCCCGACATGAAAAAGGGGCGCAGCTTACAGGCAATCCACCCGGCCGGGCAACCCCATTTACCCTTGCCAAGGGAACCGGCGGCAGCGGGTGGGAGTCTCAGGAGTCTGTTTCAGTCGCAAACCTGCTTGAGTGATTGGAGTTTAACTCAGATGCTGTCCCCATGAAACCGCTCCTGTTCTGCCTCACCCTGCTTGTTGTGCCGGTGATCGGCTCCCACGCCGAAATGTTTCGCCCGCCCATCGCCAGCGGGCGCGGTTTCCACCAGTCGAACCGTTCGCATTTCAGTGGCATCCATGGAGATCCGCATGCCGGCCGCAGATATGGGTCTTTCCGGGGCGGCTACGGCCGCTGGCACGATCGGGACACTTTTTGGGGCTGGGGAGCAGGGCCCGGTTTCTTCCTCGGTTACGGCACCGGCCTTTTTGCAGCAGATCTTTGGGATGCCGACTACGGCTACTACGATGGCTGGCCCCGATATGCCGGCCGTCTCCCGTACGATGCCTGGCCTTACTACTATGAGCAGGTGCCGGCCACCCGGTACGATCCGGCGGCCGCGCCGGTGCTGGTGAGCCAGCCGGTCATGGTGCCGGCCGGCGACGGCCTGCGGGACGCGCGCTCGCCGGACCAGTTGCGGGACATCTACGGCGCCCAGGCCGAGGGGCTCATCCGGGGCAACTGAGGCCCGGGCTGCGGGCCGGACCCGGCAAGATGTCGCTTGGCGGCGGCTGGTTCGTTGACCACAGCATCCGTTGCCGGGCCCGTAGCTCAACGGTCAGTTCCGAGCCCGCGCCGGCGGGCGACAACCGCTGCGCCGCAGGACGCAGCGCCACAGAGGGCCGTCCCCGGCTCGGGCCAGATTTTTCTGGACCGCCTCCGCCAGGAGGCAGACCGTTGAGCGACCCGTTTTCGGGCCCGTAGCTCAACGGTCAGAGCAGAGGACTCATAATCCTTTGGTTCTGGGTTCGAATCCCAGCGGGCCCACCAATTGTCCCCGTGGGCAGATATCTAGATGTCCAGTTCCAGAGAGAGGTAGCGGCACGAGATTCATTTCCTCCGGTTCGCCTTCGAACCTCCCGTGGCCGCCCAACGAGCAATGCCCACATTCCTCCGCCACCGCGCCCGAACAGAGGCGCATCGCGGTGTCCCAAAAAGTCAGCCGATTCCCCCCAATCCACTAGGAGGAACCGGCTTAACTAACACCACTAAGGCACTTGGCTTAAGAGTGCCTAAGGCTGCGTCCTAGACGGCGTGCTCACCCGTCTCGTCTGTGCGAATGCGGATAGCTTGACCGATCGGCATGACAAAGATTTTGCCGTCTCCAATCTTCCCGGTTTTGGCGGCTTGCGCGATGGCGCTGACGGCTTTGCTGGCGATTTCGTCAGCCACGACCGTTTCGATTTTCACCTTCGGGAGGAAATCTACGGTATACTCGCTGCCCCGGTAAATCTCGGTATGACCTTTCTGGCGACCGAAGCCTTTGACCTCGGTTACCGTCATGCCTTCCACGCCGATGGCCGTGAGCGCTTCCTTCACCTCTTCCAGTTTGAACGGCTTGATGATGGCAATAATGAGTTGCATGAAAATATTGGGTTAACGTTGATCCAAGGTCAGCCCTTGGCTTCGAGGATGTACCCTTCTTCGCCGTGATCGCTGAGATCGAGGCCTTCCTCTTCCGCTTCCGGCATGGGCCGCAAGCCGATAACCGCTTTGACAATATAGGCGATGATCACGGTGCCAACGACGGCCAGCACCAGTGTCACGCCGATCGCCTTCAGCTGTTCAAAGACCAGCGGCTGCGTGATGGAGTCGGTCACCTTGTCTTTCAGATTGGCAGCAAGATTGCCGTTGGCGCTATTCCGGGCCAGAACCCCGGTCAAGAACGCCCCCATGGTGCCACCGACGGCGTGCACGCCAAATGTGTCGAGCGCATCATCATAGCCGAACCAGCCTTTGACCTTGTAGCAGAAGAACCATGGCACGAGTCCGGCGAAGATGCCGATCACGACTGCGCCATTCACCGTGATGAAACCGCAAGCCGGCGTCACGACCACGAGGCCGGCCACGGCCCCGGAGCAGAAGCCCAGCACGCTCGGCTTGCCGCGGAATTTCCATTCCAACATCGGCCAGACAAAAGATGCGACCGCCGTGGCGATGGTGGTGGTCGTGAAGGCGTTGGCCGCGATCACGTCGGCGGCGACTGCGCTGCCGGCGTTGAAGCCATACCAGCCGACCCAGAGCATCCCGGTGCCGACCATGCAGAGCACCATGCTATGCGGCGGCATCGGCGTCTTGCCGAAGCCGATCCGCGGCCCGAGAATCAAGCATAGGATCAGCGCCGACCAGCCTGAGCTCATGTGCACGACCGTGCCACCCGCAAAATCGATCGCCTTGATGCCCGCCTTGGCGTTCCAGACTCCGTTCATCAGGCCATCAATGCCCCAGATCATGTGCGCCAGCGGGAAATAGACCACGAACATCCACAGCGCCATAAACAGGAAGATCGCCGAAAACTTCATCCGCTCTGCGATCGCACCCACGATCAACGCCGGCGTGATGATGGCAAACATCAGCTGATACATCGAGAACACGTTGTGTGAAACCCAGTACGAGTAGTCGGTATTCGGTGCGGAATTGACGTCGTTGAGAAAAGAGAATCCCAGGCCGCCGAACACTGGATTGCCACTGTGGAAAACCAGGCTGTACCCGCAGAGCCACCACAGGATGGTGACCAGGCCGCTGAGGAGGAGGCATTGCGCCATCACCGAAAGCACATTCTTCCGGCGCATCAATCCGCCGTAAAACAACGCCAAGCCCGGAAGGGTCATGAACAGCACTAGCGCCGCCGAGGTCATCTGCCAGGCATTGTGCCCAGGCCCCGGAACGCCGTTCACGGCCGTGGTGAGGCCATCGGGGATGTTCCCCTTGGTATCTTTCAGCGGCGCGGATGGATCGCCGTTGGTGACATAGGCTTCGAGGCCAGCCACCCGTTGTTCGAGCGTAGGCGCTGGAGGAGTCGACGCGGGCTTGGCCTCATCGGCCCAAACCGAGATAGTTAGCGACAGGCCGCCCAAGATACATGCGGCCGCCCTTAACACACGTGGAAGAATGTGCATAGGTTTTGAATTTTGATGGAACCTCAAGGGTGGAAACCTTGAGCGTGGAACATGGGCTACCTAAGCAGGCAGAATGCCAACCCCGTTGGTTCCGTTTTAATCGCGGCACTTTGATCGAAATCGGTCTTTGTTCGAAACACAGGAAAGTGGTACACTTATTGCGCATGAAGGTGCATGCGGTGCGTTTCGTTAGCCTCCCAATACCCGTTGGGAGCGATCCATCAGGTGGTTACCCAAAAAGACGCTGAATTGAATCCCACCGGGCTTTTCAATCCCGCCGTCCTATCCCCATGGTGAGCCGAAACGATCTAGCCATCGATTGGGCACCACGCAGCGCTTCGACCATCCGCGAATTCGCCGAAGTTCTGGCCGTGGTCGCGACTGTAACCATCGCCGGCTGGTTTGCGCCGGTGAGTTACCGGGCGCTTGGGCATATCTACCTGCTCGCCGTGATCGCCTTGGGTTTACGCGTCGGCCGCTGGCCGGTGATCAGCGCCGCCATCATCAGCGCCGTGGCGTGGAATTACGTGATTGTGCCGCCGCGGCTTTCATTTTCCGTCCTCGATTTTGAAGATGCAATGATGCTGGGAACCTATTTCGTGGTGGCACTGATCACCGGTCAACTGACCACCCGGATTCGAGCCGAGGAGCGTTATGAGCGGGGCCGCGAGCGCCGTTCCCGAGCCCTGTTCCATCTCACGCGCGCCCTCGCCAGCGCCCAATCGCTCGATGAAGCCCTCGTGGCGGCCCTGCGCCAGGCCGACGAAATCTTCAATGCCCGCACAGCGGTCCTGCTCTTGCACGAGAATGGAATCCTGGTTCGCCACCCCGCCAGCACCTATCAGATGAGCCAGGCCGAGAACGCGGCGGCCAATTGGAGCTGGAGCCACGCGCAGGAATCCGGGCGCTTCACTCCGGGATCGTCCGCCCTTGCAAGCTGGCATGTGCCGATGCTGCGGGCGGATGTGCCGCTGGGCGTATTTGTCATCCGACTCTCCGACGAGGTCGTGGAGATCGCCCCCGCTCAACGCGAACTCGTCGAAGCCTTCGCCGCCCAGATCGCTTTGCTGATCGAACGGGAACATCTCCGGGCTGCCAGTGAGCGGGAAAAGCTGCTCGTGGAATCAGATCGCCTGCATCGCACCTTGCTCGACAGCGTTTCGCATGAATTAAAAACACCCCTCGCCGTGTTGCGTTCCGCCGCCGAGAGCCTGAGCACCGAAGACGGCAACCGGCGCGCCAGGCTGGCCGGCGAAATTCGCACCGCGACCCGGCGGCTCGATCACCTCGTGGCCAATCTGTTGAATCAAACCCGGCTGGAGTCGGGCGCGGTCAAGCCGCAGCTCGATTGGTGCGACGCCCGAGACCTGATCAACGCGGCCCGGCGCACCGTCGGCAGCTCGCTTGCCGGCCGCCCCTTTGAGATCGCGATTCCGCACGACATGCCGCTCTTTCAAGCGGACGCGCCCTTGATGGAGCAGGTGATCAGTAATCTGCTCCTCAACGTGGCCCTGCACACTCCCGACGCGCGCCCTGTTTTCGTAACCGGCGGGGTGGATGCCCCCAGGAAGCGCGTGTTTATTGCCATCGCCGACCGCGGTCCAGGCATACCGCCCGAGCTGCGGAACCATCTCTTTCAAAAATTCCGTCGCGGCAGCTCAGCGCACACGGGCGGCCTCGGCCTCGGGCTGTCCATCGTGCGCGGATTCATGCTGGCCCAAGGAGGCGAAGTCGTGGGCGACGACCACCCTGGCGGCGGAGCGCGATTTACCGTCTACTTGCCCTATAAGGAACATGGGGGAGTCCCCCGCGGATGAATGCCGATTCCGCCAAGCCCGAGGTGTTGGTGATCGACGACGAAGTCCAGATTCGTCGACTGCTCCGCTTCACGCTGGAAGACGCCGGGTACGCGATGCAGGAGGCCGACACCGGGAAAATTGGGCTCAGCGAGGTGGCGCACCACCAGCCCGATCTCATCATTCTCGACCTGGGGTTGCCCGACTTGCCGGGCATCGAGGTGTTGAAACGGTTGCGCGAATGGAACCATACTCCCGTATTGATTCTCTCTGTGTTCGGCCAGGAAGGGAGCAAGATCGCCGCCCTGGATGCGGGCGCGGACGACTATCTGACCAAGCCGTTTGGTGCAGGCGAGTTGCTGGCGCGTTTGCGCGTGTTGCTGCGGCGCACAAAAACGACCGAAGAAATCGACACCGTGCAGAT
>Ga0265297_10007258_pt1 | contig 15469 bp, 16 predicted proteins | sample Munlanlwell13791_FD_192502 | JGI IMG/M metagenome (GOLD analysis project Ga0265297, IMG submission 192502) | Leachate microbial communities from a municipal landfill in Southern Ontario, Canada - Leachate well 137-91 | ecosystem: Engineered > Solid waste > Landfill > Unclassified | place... | reverse complement strand
CTTTTGTCAGGTTTTAAAAAATACAAATACGTTATCAATTTTTTTAACTTCTATCGCCATTCGTGCGCATTGCTTTTTTAGTTTGACCAACTCTTGCATTTGCTCACTGATGGCAAAAGGCAAAATAACTTCCACCTCAATCTGTCCATCCAGGTAATGGATTCTAAAATCCTCTATAACCGGCTTGATGTCCGCCAAATATTTATCCAGCAGGTTCTGCACGTCTCCGCGGGAAAGAGGCCTGGAGTTATCAGCCGAATCTTCATCATCTTCGGGATCAACATGCACCAGCACATCCATCACATCATCAAAGCGTTTAATCAAATCATCCCTGACCGCATCGCCTATCATATGCCCTTCGGAAACCGTGATTCGTGGGTCAACGACGATATGGGCATCAATATAAGCATCTTCGCCCATTTGCCTGGTGCGCAACAAATGAATGCCCTCGACGCCATCAATTGCATGAATGGCAGTCCTTATCTCGTCCACTGTTTCAGGAGGCAACGAAGTATCGACCAGCTCCTTGATACTTTGTATGACCAGATTCAAGCCAATCTTGGCCACCATCAAAGCGACCACGACCGCAGCAACAGCATCGGCTAGAGGATAGCCCAACAATACAGCACCTATGCCGAATAAAACCACTAGTGATGTGATGGCGTCACTGCGCTGATGCCAGGCATTGGCCAACAGCAATTTTGACCGCGTCCGTCTCGCGATGCGCTTGGTGTAATGATAGAGCCACTCGTTCACTAGAATCGAAATCGCCGCAATGCCTAACGTCATCACATCAGGAACAGGCAGCTTCTCGGGATGAGCCATTCGCTCCATAACCGACCAGATGATAGCGCCACTAACAACAATTAAGCCTATCCCCAAAATGACCGTCGCTATGGTTTCAAACCGGCGATGCCCATAGGGATGCTCATGGTCCGCCTCGCGGCTGCCCAATTTAACAGCAATAATAACCAGAAGATCGCTGAGCAAATCCGATAAGGAGTGAATACCGTCGGCAATTAAAGCCGCAGACTGTCCAAGAATACCAAAACCGATTTTAATAATCGTCTGAAAAACATTAATTGCTGCACCGACATAAGTCGCTCTGGCTTTCAGTTTATCCATTTTCTCAGCATTCAGGACTTCGGCCATTACTCGCCCACTTCCAGAATAATTGTATATTCACCGTCACCGGAAATGGCTTCCAGCACCTTGTGTCCATTGATTCGGCACCAGGCAGGAATGTCATGCATCACGCCGGGATCGGTACAAACGACTTCCAGCTGATCCCCCATCTTGAGCTGCTTTACCTTATCCTGCGTACGAATGACTGGCAGGGGACACAATAACCGGCGGGCGTTTAACAGTTCTCTGCTCATATAAACCATGCCTGCGGAATTTCTTCTGTGCCGAACGGCTTAACCTGAATGGTTCTTTCCGAGCCATCTTTACTCATAATATTCACATCGACTTGTTCTGCGTCACGCCCTTGCCCATATCTGGCGGTAATTCTTGCCGCCAGATACAAATCCTCAGCGGAAGGCGAGCCATCCACCAATACCAATGGCCCGGGATGAGTGGTGCAGTTCATGGTGATAAATTCTTTTTTGTAGCCCTGCAAAAAGCGGCCTTCACCCTCTTCCCTTGCCACAATGAGCTTAAAATTCTGCTCCGGCCTGATATGCCTGCCGACTTTTAACAGCATCACATCATCCAGATCGTATTGTTTATCGCCGTCACGCGCTTTCCATAAATCGACCAGTTTTGACGAATAGCTGGCATCGGTCAGAAAACAGCAGCCGCCCGCAGGCTGGGCATACTCGTCAAAACCGAATTGCTCGGCCATCTCCATCTGCGGTTTGCGTGACCGTCCGCTAAAATCATGCAGTTTTTCTCTATCGACCCAGCCTTCCCGTTCCGGCAGGGTTGCAGGCAGATTCTTGGCGCATAAGGGCCGCAACAACAAATCGTCAGCGCCCGATTCCCTGGCAACAATCGGCATAGTTGCCTTGCGCTGCGACATCGGTCTTTGGCCTATGACCTCGCCGGTAATAATAAAGTCAAAACCGTTTTCAACTATCCACTGCTTGGCCTTGTTCACCATGAAAATCTTGCAATCCAGACACGGGTTCATGTGAGCGCCATAGCCATGTTTTGGATTGATCAGAACATCTTTATATTCCTCGATGACATCGACTATGTGCAGTTTCATGCCTAACTGCTCGGCTACCCATAAGGAATTATTGCGTTTAGGCTTGGCCTTATCATTGGCTCTAATGGCATGAGTATGACCTTCCACACAAAAACCGGTAAAAAAATTGATACCTTCAACATGGACACCCTGCTCCATAATTGTTTTTGCCGCCAACATTGAATCCAACCCGCCTGAAATCAATGCCACCGCTTTTCTTTGCTTACTCATATCACTCTTGTATCTAAAAAATAAGGACATTATACGCATTTTTTCGGTATTTCGGCTTCAACTTCTAAGGCTGATAATCTAAACTTAAAGCCCTTACATTCATTCCTGATATTGAACTCGCCATGGAATTCAAAGACTATTTAACAATCCTCGTCCAAAATGACGGCTCTGATCTTTATTTAACCGCAGACGCACCGCCAGCCGCCAAATTTCAAGGCACACTGAAAGCGCTGGAGAACGCTAAAATGACCCCGGCTCGGATAAAAGAAATCGCCTACAGCCTGATGGACGAAGATCAGCAAAAAGCGTTTGAACATATTCCTGAAATGAATCTGGCCATATCGGAACCGGGAATTGGCCGTTTCAGGGTCAATATTTTCAAGCAGCGTAACAGTTTTGCGCTTGTCGTCCGCAACATCAAGGTAGACATCCCTAGTGCCGACAGCCTGGGGCTGCCGCCCATACTGAGTAAATCCATTATGGAAAAGCGCGGCCTGATACTTTTTATCGGCGGCACAGGCTCAGGCAAATCAACCTCGCTCGCGGCACTGATTGACTATCGCAACAGCAATGCCTCCGGTCATATCATCACTATCGAAGACCCTATCGAGTATATCCATCCGCATAAAAAATCTCTGGTCAATCAGCGGGAAGTCGGTGTTGACACCATGAGCTATGAAGACGCACTTAAGAATGCTTTGCGTCAGGCACCCGATGTCATTCTGATAGGTGAAATCCGTTCCAGGGAGACAATGGAGCATGCCCTGGCTTTTGCAGAAACCGGCCATTTATGTCTTTCAACACTGCATGCCAATAACTCCAATCAGGCACTCGACAGAATCATCAATTTCTTCCCGAAAGAACGCCGCAATCAATTATTACTGGATTTGTCGCTTAACCTGAAAGCCTTTGTCTCGCAACGACTGGTACCCACCATTGACGGCAAACGCACGGCCGCCATTGAGATTTTATTAGGCACACAACTGGTTCGCGATTTAATCCATAAAGGCGACATACATGGCATCAAGGAAGTTATGGAAAAGTCAGAAAATGTCGGCATGCAGACTTTTGACAGCCATTTACTGAGACTGTTTAAGGAAGGCACTATTTCTCTGGAAGAAGCACTGCAAAACTCCGACTCGCCCAATAATCTCAGATTAAAAATCAATCTGAGCGAGGATTTGGGCTCTTCATCGCCAGACGTATCGGCTGATGCTTCAAAAAATGACCCGCTTGGTGGTTTATCACTGCAAACCATCCATAAAGAAGAAGATCAGGAAGAGACAGAATAATTCTTATCCTTTATTGCTGGAGACTCATGGCTCCGGCAATAAAATCCATCCACACTAGTTCATTCCAAACCCTACTCCAAAAGCATTTTTACGCTATAATTGGTGCCTTTTTATTGCCAACAAATAGCTGCCGTGTCGAGTATAAATAACGATTTATCAACTTTTCAGGGACTTATCCTGGCCTTACAAGAATATTGGTCACGTCAGGGCTGTGTTCTATTACAACCTCTGGACCAGGAAGTAGGTGCGGGAACCTTCCATCCTGCTACCTTCTTGCGCTCAATAGGCCCTGAACCCTGGAACGCGGCATACGTTCAGCCATCCCGCCGACCAACTGACGGTCGCTTTGGCGAAAACCCCAACCGCTTGCAGCATTACTACCAGTTTCAGGTGGTTTTGAAGCCATCTCCCGACAATATTCAGGAACTGTATCTTGGCTCGTTACGCCATTTAGGCCTTGATTTGCTGGAACACGATGTTCGCTTTGTCGAAGACAACTGGGAATCGCCCACTTTAGGCGCATGGGGACTGGGTTGGGAAGTCTGGCTAAACGGCATGGAAGTAACCCAGTTCACCTACTTCCAACAAGTCGGCGGACTCGAATGTAAACCCATCACCGGTGAAATCACCTACGGTCTGGAGCGCATCGCAATGTACATACAAGGCGTTGAAAGCGTCTATGATCTGGTCTGGACCAAAGGCCCGTTCGGCACCGTCAGTTATGGCGACGTGTTTCATCAAAATGAAGTGGAAATGTCGACTTACAACTTCGAACACGCCAACGTCGACTTCATGTTCCAGTGTTTCGACACCTACGAGCAGGAATGCAAAAAGCTGATTGAACTGAACCTACCTCTGCCCGCCTATGAAATGGTGCTGAAAGCCTCGCATGCCTTTAACTTGCTGGATGCGCGCCATGCCATTTCTGTTACTGAGCGCCAACGCTATATTTTAAGAGTCAGAAACATGTCTAAATCAGTTGCCGAAGCCTATTACCAACGCAGAGAATCGCTGGGCTTCCCCATGCTGACCGAGCAGGGAGCATAAAATGACCACTAGCAAACATTTACTTTTTGAGCTAGGTTCAGAAGAACTGCCGCCCAACACCTTACTCAAACTAAGCAATGCCCTGCTGAACAACATAGTCAATGGCCTGACCACCGCTGAACTAAGCTTTACCGGCAGCAAAGCCTATGCCTCGCCCAGACGGCTAGCCGTTCTTATTGAAAACCTGTCCACGGCGCAGCCGGATAAAACCGTAGAAAAACGCGGCCCTGCTGTGCAAGCGGCATTTGCGGCAGACGGCACACCCAGCAAAGCAGCAGAAGGTTTTGCAGTCAGCTGCGGAACGACTTTTGATCAACTGGAACGCTTGAAAACAGACAAGGGCGAATGGCTAGCCTTTACGCAAGCCGTCAAAGGACAAGCAACTGAAAACCTGATCCCTGACATCATCCGTCAGAGCATCGCCGGCTTACCGATTGCCAAAAGAATGCGTTGGGGCAGCTGCACGACAGAATTCGTCAGACCTGTGCATTGGGCGGTATTGCTCTATGGCAATGAGGTCATTAAAACTGAAATTCTGGGACTGGAAACCGGCTCGGCAACCCGTGGACACCGCTTCCATGCGCCACATAAACTGACCATCGCCAGTCCTGAGAAGTATCAGGACACTTTGTACCAAGAAGGCAAAGTCATTGCTGATTTTGAACAAAGAAAAGCTCTCATCCGTGATGCCGCACAAAAAGCGGCATCAGCGGTTAGCGGCATCGCCCACATAGAAGAAGATCTGCTGGAAGAGATTGCCGCCCTAAATGAATGGCCGGTACCGATCACTGGGAATTTTGATCCACGTTTTCTCGGACTACCCGCTGAAGTGCTGATTACCACCATGCAAATCAACCAGAAATACTTTCCGGTTAAAAATGTAAATGGTGGCCTATTGCCGCACTTCATCACTTTCAGCAATATTGAAAGCAGCAATCCTGCCTCCATACAGCACGGTAATGAGCGCGTGGTTACTCCGCGTCTTGCCGATGCGGAATTTTTCTGGAATCAGGATCGGAAAAAATCCCTGGCTGATCGCGTAGCAAGCCTGTCCAGCATTGTCTTTCAGGAGAAATTGGGCACTGTTGCAGAAAAAACTCACCGCGTCGTAAAGCTTGCTGAAGTCATTGCCACCAGCATTAATGCAAATGCTGATCTGGCAAAACGTGCAGCATTGTTAGCCAAAACCGACCTGATGACTGAAATGGTCGGTGAATTCGGCAGCCTGCAAGGCATTATGGGCCGCTATTATGCGATTGCAGACAACGAGCCGACTGAAGTCGCCTTGGCGATCGAGGAACAGTATTTCCCCAAACAATCGGGCGGTCCGACACCAACCAGTACAACGGGGCAAATTCTTGCGCTTGCCGAAAAAATTGACACCCTGACCGGCATATTCAGTGCGGGCTTGATACCAACCGGTGACAAAGATCCTTATGCTTTAAGAAGAGCCGCGCTTGGCTCACTTCGAATTATTATTGAAAATAAATTAGACCTCAACATCCTGGATTTGATTGATTTTTCACTGACCTTGTTCACTCACGAATTTGACCGGAACGAAACCCATAAACTGGTATCCGACTTTGTATTTGAGCGCCTGAAAGGCTACTGCCTGGATCAGGGTTACACAGCCGATGAATTCGACGCCGTAATCTCCGTAACGCCTGCCGAACCGTTGGATTTCATGCAACGTTTGCAAGCCGTTAAAGCGTTCAGGCAACTGCCTGAAGCAGAAAGTCTGGCGGCTGCCAATAAGCGTATCCGCAACATCCTGAAAAAATCGGATACCGAACCGGCCGCTAGCATCGGCGCGCTGGTTGAAGCAGAAGAAAAACAATTGTTGCAAGCCGCCATGCAATCAGCCGATGACATTAAGCCGTTACTGGCGCAGCGTGATTATCAGGCGACACTTAACCGTTTGGCTCAGTTAAGGAACGATGTGGATGCGTTTTTTGATAGCGTCATGGTGATGACTGATGACCTTGATCTGCGCGCCAACCGTCTGGCCTTGCTGGCGTTATTATTTGAGCAGTTTTTAACCTGTGCCGACATCTCCAAACTGCAGTCCTAAGCACCCGACATGAGTCAAAACCGCTACATCTTGCTGGATCGTGACGGCGTGATTAACCAAGAATCGGATGACTTCATCAAGTCGCCTGAAGAATGGCAACCGATTGACGGCAGTCTTGAAGCGATTGCCCTGCTCAATGAGCATGGCTATAAAGTCGCCGTCATCACCAATCAGTCCGGAGTTGCACGGGGCTTATTTGATGATGCAATGCTGGAAAAGATCCATGCAAAAATGCGTCAAATGGCTGCTGAAAAAGGCGGAAAAATTGATGCCATCTATTTTTGTCCGCACGGCCCGGACGACGGATGCACTTGCCGCAAACCGAAACCGGGCTTGCTTGAATCATTTGCTGCCGAAAAAAATGTCAGCTTGAGCGGCATGACTGTTATCGGCGACTCACTCCGCGACATCCAATCAGCGCAAGCTGTAGGTGCAAGTCCGATACTGGTTAAAACCGGCAAAGGCCAAAAAACCCTAACCGACAATCCCGACCTCAACATTCCTGTTTTTGAGAACCTCTATGCCGCAGCAAAACACATTACATCAGGGCAATAAAATCCGGAGCTATATCGGCTCGACCCTTTTATTTATCGGTATCTTCTCGTCCGCTACCTTTATCGGCATTGCCATTCTCTTAACTACGCCGTTTCCATTTTCAGTCCGTTACAGAATTTCAGCTGCCTGGTGTACTTTTGTTTTATGGATGACCAAAGTTTTTTGTGGCCTCACTTATGAAATCGAGGGACTGGAACACATCAATCCGCAGCAACCTGTCATTGTCTTGAGCAATCATCAATCGGCATGGGAAACGCTGGCGTTAAGATGCCTCCTTCCGACTCAGGTTGTTTTATTAAAACGCTCATTAACCTGGCTGCCAATTTGGGGCTGGGCCTTGGCAACACTAAAATCTATAGCCATAGACCGGGAAAATCAACGTGCTGCATTACGCATTTTGCTGGAAAAGGGAACAACCTATTTAAACCAGGGATTATGGGTGATTATTTTCCCTGAAGGCACCCGAACAGCCCCCGGACAAGTTAAAACATTCAGCGCCGGCGGAGCCATGTTGGCGCAAAAATCAGGATACCCGGTAATCCCCATAGCGCATAATGCCGGTGATTTTTGGCCACGCTACAGTTTTTTAAAATGGCCGGGGGTCATCAAAGTAAAAATTGGCCCTGTTATTGACAGCAAGGGACGCAAAGCCGCCGACATCAATGCAGAAGCAGAAGCCTGGATAGCACAGGCCATAAAGGAAATGCATAAGTCCCAATAAATCAAAAAACAGTGCCAATGCAAACTGCGTATAATCGCTTTTTTGCACACTCAGTCTAAAACAACAATAACGGTAACTCTCTAATGAAAAAACTACTGCTGATCTCACTATCCGCATTATTACTTCCGGCTTGTGCAGATAAAAACCAATATGAACAAGCCGTATTAGAACAAATGCAAAAAGAACAGGACGTTAAGGACTATAAAATCCCCCCCGAGGATATGGCCAAATGTGTCATAGACCTGACCACGAAAAACATGCCCGGCTATTTCCCTTTGGATCCCAATCGCTTGACTGCTTACCGCAACTATACAAAAATGTTGACGCTAACCGAGTCCCAAGATCCCAAAAAGACACTTGAAGAACTGCGCACCGGTTTCGGCTCGGCAAAAGACCTTGCTGACGCCCACACCAACTATACTGAAAGCGTAATGAACTGCCTGTCTGCAGTCATCATGAAATCAGAAGAAGGCGCAAAAGAAGAAAAGAAATAATGCTCTCCCTGGGGGGCGGGTTCGCCCGCCCCCAGGCGAATCACACCGCCCCGCAACACCGCTTAAACTTCTTGCCGCTGCCGCAGGAACAAGGCGCATTCTTGCCCTGATTGGCCTGCAGTCCTACCCTGCCAATCGACTTAACCACACCATCCAGATAAAACCAGCGGTTGTTGATTTTTGTAAAGCTGCTGATTTCATTCATAACGTACTCTTCGCCATCCTCCAGATAATACGCCTTAAACTCCACCACACCTTTGCTGTCTTTAACGCCGCCCTTTTTAGTCTTACCGATTTCCAGCCGTTGCCACTCGATTTTTTCTCTGGAAAAATCGATCAACTCGGGCCGCACGGTGGCATCCCAGGTATCCTGTAAATAAGCGGCATTATGCATGGTATAGGCAGTAAAGCGCGAACGCATCAACGCTTCAGCGGTCAGGGGCGTTTTTTCGCCGAAATGGAATGGGCCGCAACACTGGCTGTATTCGATACCGGAACCGCAAAGGCAGATGTTATGTGTGTTCAAAAAAGATCCTTATTGAATAGGCTGATATTTTCCGGCTCATTTTACATCAATTTGTACATGCGGCTTGTGCCGTCACGCTATTTTTCGACCCATTTACCGTGCATAAAAAAACCGCCCCCAGGTTTCCCCCAAGCACGGTTTAGTATTCCATATTGAAGTTAAACTTGGGGACGTGGCTTACATTCCCCGTCCCCATGCGGACTATTTTCTATGGGAAATCAGTTGTCCAATTGCATGTTGTTTTTGCACACTCACCGAATACAGCAGGATTAGCAGCCGGATATGCATTACTGCCGCCTTTAATAGCAATATTTGCGGCATCAGCCGGCACGGCACACGCATAAAGAGTCGCAGCGACGGTAGAGTCAATATTATTGTTAAGGTAACAATTCCCCTCATCCGGAATGATCAGCTTTAATTTGGTTGCGCTGCCCGTGATATCTCCGGTGAATGTTTTAGCCGTACCGGCAGCGCCCGCGTAGTTGGTCAGAGGTATGGACGTATTAGGCTCAACTTCATTCAGTGCTCTTAATATCTCCCTGGGGGCTAGTTGAATGCCGGCAACAGTAGCAGCTCCGGGAACGGCTGTATCGTGACACACTTTATTTGCTGTACCGCCAGAACCCCTTGGAACAACCAAAAAATTATGATTCGTGTAGGAGTGGTTAATGCCTTCTGTTTTTTGATCATTAATCGAACCATTGCGTTTTATTCTTCGTGCCGCATAAAAACGTTTAGTGACGGGATACAGATAAGTTTCATTTAATACCTCGTTGCCTTTGGTCTGTAGTAAAGGACTGGTTGCCGGATTTACCGTGTCTTCAAGAAAACAAACCTGCTCTCGTTTGCCCTGGTCATCTACGCCTAATAAGCCCACATCCCCGTATTCGCCGCCGGGGCCAACCTTTCTGGCGCTAATCTGTGCAGCAGTAACGCCGTAATTGCAGCCAGAACCCTTAACATCAGCGTCACAATTCCCCGCATAAATACATTCATAAGGTCTGTATCGATATGTTGTACGAACTTCTGTCGGCGTCCCGTTATAGCAATCGCTGACCGAACTTGATGTCCATGCAACTTTAATCGTATTAAAACCATTTGGACTCGTTGAATGGACGGTACCGACAATACGATGAACTACGCCTCCAAAATGATTCTGAATATGTATGCAGGTTGCTGTACATAAAAACACCGCAATAACGCCATCCTCCACACATGAACTCCCGGCATGGGTAAGCGTGTAAAAATGTGAATCGGCAGCGACTTGCTGCAAGGTAACTGTGCCGCAGCCACCGGGGTACTCCTTAGTTACAGGAATTGTAACGGTTAAAGAAGCATCAACCCCGGATGTACCCGAGATTGATAAGGCAGCCCCCCCTAACACTTTTTCTGCCGCCACATCCTCCGAGGCATTTTGTCTTGGGCTAGGTACGGAAGATGTACCTGAGCCGCTATTTTCTGTAGCATAAAGCAAGCTATTTGCCGGATTGATCCAGGCCATCTCGGTTACAATATTGACTATTTCGTCCGCATCGGTAACGTCACCGTCACCGTTGCCATCCCAACCTACCCGTACAGATATCTTTTTTCGATTGGGCGCGTCCGCACCAGAGATCGTCCAACTTCTGGTAAAACTGGCATTTGTGCCTTTAATAGAATCTGTAGAAGTGCCGGCAGCAATGTCGTTATAACCGCTTACAGAATTTACCGTCTTTACAGTAACTTTATTCCGAAGCTCTTCAATTTTCCGCTCGGCAAGTACCCGTGCCTCTGAACGCGTTTTGCTGTCGCCACTGCTCGACATTAACTTGCCCTGCAAAGAGGCAACGGCAAGCAAGCCTACGGCAACCACAACGGTAGCGATTAGTACCTCAATCAGGCCAATGCCTTTTTGTGTTTTTATTATAGAGTGCTTCATAGTCAGAGCCTTTTAATGAACAACAAATGGATGTTACCAGTCACGCCATGAACCGCTGATAACAGCGGCAAAACCCGGCAAAAGGCCGCTTGAACTCGAAGCAAACGCCTGCCAATAAACCAAATTTAATGTACCGCTGCCTGAAACGGCTGGCGCCGTTGCCGGTAAGCCTGTCGCAAGATTCGTTCCTTCTACGATATTAGAGCCTACTACCGTGACCGTCCCGCCTATATCATATTTACCCGCGACATAAAGCAATCCGTAAATTGTTGGAGTCCCCGATGTGGTTAAATCACCATTAACAATTATTATTGCGGGGGCATCTATCGAGCCATAGGAGCCGTTGCCGGAAAGTTTCTGATTCCCTTCAATCCAGATAAGCCCTGACTTACCTGCAGCGCCGCTAAAACTTGTATAGTATTGGCCGGCAGCTATGGCCATCTGCTTCAGTTGCTCACGGGAATCAACGGTAAAAAAATTTTTAAAGAAGTCCAGTCCTACCAGGTTATTTAAATTAGGATCACCATCAATAATGTCCAGGCCATTGCCTAAATTCCTATTGGAAACTAACTGGGTATTGTCTGCAGAGGTATCAAGCAATTGGTCTTGAGTTAATGCGCCAGAAGCCGGATCCTTGATGCGCGTTTCCATAGAGGATGAACTGCCTATCTGAACCCTGTCACCTGACCAGATCGTTGTATTGGTGTAACGGTTAATGATATGCGCATTTCCTGTTACCGCGACCTGCCCCTGGGCAACGAGCGGCTGATCGGGGCCATCATCCCGCAGCAATTTTAAAGGACCAACGCATTGGGTGATGGTTCGGCTCGCCAGGCCATCATCGCTGAAACCTGTAGCCGTAATTAACCCGCTTTTCATGGTGGGTGTTGCCCCTGCCGCTATACAGCGTGTGCCGGCTGCATTGTTAAATGATAGCGTTGCGGTCGTTGCTTGATTACCATCGGCTGACTGTAAAGAAAGGGCATTAAACCGCTCTACAACTCCATCGGCATTTGTATCAGCCCCAGTGTCCAGAAAGCCATCTTTAGGCGCTACGCCAGTTGCTGTAGTATTTTGATCAAACCCGCCTCTATTAAAATAATTAAACCCATAATCCATTGCATAATTGGCCGCTGCAACGGCCTGACTGGTTCTGTAATTATCTGCGGCCATTTGAGTTTCAACCAGAACCGATTTTGAGGTATACAGGGTTACCAAAGTTATACTGACCAGCAAAACGACCGCCGTTAATAACGTAGCGGCGCCACGCTGGCTGTTTAAATCCGATTGTTTTAGCGTTTTCATCATGACTTACCTTAAAAAAATCAGTCCCATTACACGGTTATTGCGTAAAAATACGATCATTTCTTACTTTTACGGTGCTGGTTAATGTTTTTGTAACTGCCGCATCGCCAACTACTCTACCGGTCAAAGTAATGTCAATCTGACGGGATTCGACAGCCTTATGCCCAACGGGCAAGGCAGCAGCGGCACAAGTTGTGTTAAAGCTTGCAGGAGGATCCGCAGAATTATCCAAACATTTATATGCAGAAGTGAATCTTAGGCCTGTAATATTGACACTCTCCTCAACTGTAAGTGTGTTCCATCCGGCACCGGTACAATCAGTCGTGGTTTCCGCCGCATCCGCAGAACGTATTCTTATCGCCCCACTCTCGAATTTAAAACCATAGTATTCGCCATTATCGGGAATCCCATCGGGGGGACTGCCAGCATCGTATGAATATAAAATACATGTTGCTATTGGAATTTGTATATTGGCCGCACCTATTGTGAACGGATTTGTCGAGCTGTCAGCGCCAGCAATAGCCCCTCCCCAATAACCCGCTCTTCTAATGTCATTAACCATCAGCGACATAGCTGATTCAAGATCATGATTCAAACGCGCCGATTTAAGAGTGTCTGAACTCCCTTTTATTGTAGAAATATAAATGGTAATAGTAGCCGCAATAATGATTAAGCCTATCAACAGGGCAATCATTATTTCGATGAGTGTAAAACCTGCTTGTTTTTTCATTTATCACCTTTATCAATCAGCAGTCTTCATAACCAGACAATCCTTTTGAACCCGAAATATTACAAATTCTTACGCGTCCAACGGAAGCCACAACTACCTTTACTTTATAGTTAGACGAACTTAGCTCCACTCTTCCATTGTTAGAATTATTATTAATTCTTTTTGCTTCACCTCTTCTAAAATCGAATTCTGCTCCTGTAGTAGGAGCGCTAAAAAAAGCAACAGTACCCATTGTTGTACCGGTAAATTGTGTACTGCTTACTGTTTTAATATTGCAATTGGCGGTAGCTGCGGCGGGACACCCATGGTTAACATGCTGAACAGCACATGAGGTACCGGCAGCAGCAGGCGGTATGTATATTTGGTAAGACCAATTAGCGCCATTAGTAAAAGTAGCTTGAAGATTACAGCTTTGTTTTATTGTTTCGGTACGCATCCAATGCAAATCCGACTGTAACGATTCAATTGCCTGCTTTAGTCGATTGCGTTCAATCATGTCCTGATAAGAAGGCACTGCCATCGCCGCGATAATGCCAATTATGGCAATGACTATGATTACCTCAACTAGAGTAATGCCGGAGTCACTTGGTCTTTTCATATCCCTCCACCTTTTTGTATGATTCGCTTGTAGATTGCTATTATTCTTAATCCGTTAGCTAATCTAAATTTTATCGGTTGGATTCAGGCATGCGAGAACCCCGTCGCTATCCAAGCAAATATAGACTATATTTGCTATGTTTGTTTTAACAACATAACTTTTAAAAGGTTAACCAATGAACTCATTCAAGCGACCTGCCGGTTTTACTTTAATTGAATTAATGATTGTTGTAGCTATTATCGGGATTCTTGCCGCCATTGCTGTTCCTGCTTATTCGGAATATGTGACTCGTTCAAAGCGTGCGGATGGCAAGGCGGGGTTGTTGACTGTGCAGTTGGCTGAAGAGAAGTGGCGAGCTAACCATACAACCTACACTACAGCTTTGGACAATACCGGGTTAAATCTTGGCACTGCTTCACCCAACGGCCATTATACGATTGCAATTACTGCTGCAAGTGCAACAGACTATACTGCTACGGCTGCACCCGCGATTACCGATGCAAAATGTGGAACACTTGGTATCAATCAGGCAGGAACTAAAACTGAAACCGGTACTGATACTGCAGCGAATTGTTGGGGGAAATAATACATCCTGACGAAAAAAACCAGCGATTGTTTAACGAAAGGAAATTACATTGGAATTTGTCAAAGTACCCAGCCCCATGCGCCTGCTTATTGGTTAGCAGACAGTATTAACCCTGCATTTTCTGTAATTGCAGTGATGGTAGTACTGATTGTTCCTGTTTTTATGGCTAATCCCTATTTCCCCGAGCAACCAATCGAAAACTAAGGAAAAATGATGGGCATTGAGAAGAGGGTTATGAAAGTTCCTCTATTAATTTTTATCCTGTTATCGTTCTTTTCATTTAATGCCGTCGGGCAAAAGCTCTATAAATATCAGGATGAGCAAGGTAAATGGTACTTTAGCGACAAGCCACCGAATACCGTGCAGAAGGTTGAGGTCAGGCAAATGAAAGTAGCCCCCAAGCAACGGGTCTGGCTATTGCAGTCGGGTGAAGAGCAAAGACCCAAGTTTTATATTCGCAATGATTATGCTGGCCCTGTGGAGGTCGAAGTCGACTTTACTGAACAGGAAAATGTTCGCTCAACGCCTGAATTGCCCCGACGCTTTGTTGTTGAATCAGGAGAATCCGACACTCTTTTTGAAATAAATGGCATTAATGAGCTTGAGTCATGGAAACTTGGGCTTGAATACCGTTACATCATCGGCACTCCCCTGCCTCAGTACAGTTCTGCGACAAGTTATTTTCCGCCGATAGCTCCTGATGCATCGTTTCAAATCTCTCAGTCCTTTGGCGGCAGTTTCAGCCACATGGACGAACTGAACAAATACGCGGCAGATATCGTTATGCCGGAAAGTACGCCAATTTATGCGGCCAGATCAGGCGTCGTTCTGGAAGTCGATGATGACTTTTATAAAGGCGGCATCAATAAGGCGTATATAGCCGAAGCTAACAGCATCAGAATTCTGCACGATGATGGCTCGATGGCTATTTATGCCCATTTGAAATTGGAGAAAGCGCAGGTTTATCCGGGTTTAACGGTAAATGCCGGACAATTGATTGGTTATTCGGGCAATAGCGGCTTTTCTTCCGGCCCGCATTTGCACTTCGCCGTTCAAATCAATAAAGGCATGGAGCTCGTTTCCGTGCCGTTTACTTTTATTAATAGAATGGGCCAAGCTGAGGAGCCAGCGGTTAATGCGTGGCTTAAGGGAGTTCTTCCGACTCTCGGAGTTAATGCTGTTGGATCAGGATTCGATCACTAAA
>Ga0265297_10007257_pt1 | contig 15471 bp, 31 predicted proteins | sample Munlanlwell13791_FD_192502 | JGI IMG/M metagenome (GOLD analysis project Ga0265297, IMG submission 192502) | Leachate microbial communities from a municipal landfill in Southern Ontario, Canada - Leachate well 137-91 | ecosystem: Engineered > Solid waste > Landfill > Unclassified | place... | reverse complement strand
TGGACATACAATCGGGGTTCGCTTGACGTTCGGCTTCTGAAGGCAATAATTGATCAGGAATCCGACCACCAAGATAGACTAATTCAGCATAACGAGCTAATTTATTCCAATCTGAATCAGAAGGTAAAGTTGATTTTTGAGCGTGTTCTGACATGTTAACACAATTAATTAAATTTCATTAATTGTATTTAATTCTATTCATTACATATATTAAATATGAATAGAATATGGGACTAACACCAGCCCCGCTATCCCCTCCGCGAACGCATTGGGGAGTCCTTTTTTCGTTATGTTTAATGCCCCGTTGACATCGGCATTAATGAGTTGTCCGTTCGATGTGCGGAATAACCCCCGTTTAATCCGTTTTCCACAATATTTCTCATGTTTCTCAATACTTTCATTATCCAGAAATGAACATTTACTGGTATAACTCTCCTCATGGGTTATAACATTGATGCCGACCATTTCCGCCTTATACTCGATTTGCTGGATGAGTTTCGCAAAAGGAATTTGTACAAAGTTTTGGTTGTTCCGTGTTCCCATTTTACTTCGTTGTTTCCAGTCTTCGTTGTATCCTATTACTATTGTCTCAATGTCATGTTGGATACAATAATTGATAACTTTACGTGAAATTTTATGAAAAATATCTCGGATTTGATTATTGCGTTTCTTCAATAATCGATTTTGTCGCTTGGTTTGGAACTCATAGTGTTGTTTATCTTTGTTCGATTGTAAAAAAGCGTTGATTTTGTTATAAAATTGATTCACGGATTTGACAATCCCACCCTTAATAACAAAGGGTCGTAGCCCTTGGTTATTTACAGCGGTTATGAGGTTGTTCAGCCCTAAATCAATCCCTAAAACATGGTCGGGGTTTAAATCTAAATTAATTGGGTTGTAATTATAGATGATTTCAACAATATAATAATTTCCTTTTGGGATAATGCGAATTTGTTGATAGTGTGGTATTCTGGTTTTAAGTGGATTCAATTTACACGATTTTGGAAAGTGGATATAATTCTCTTTGAGTCTAGTATTTTGGTTGGTAAAGATACAAATCATTTCACTATCTTTCGATTTATATTTAGGCGGTTTGGGTCGCCCTAAGAATTTCGTTGGGTTTTGCTTATATTTTTTTAATGACCGCCAATAAGCTTTCCAATTTTGGAGGACTACTTGTAGGATTTGTTGATTTGTTTGGGCTGGTAACGCCTTATAACACTCTTTTGTTTTTAAAATGGCGTCTAAATCGTAATAGGTGATAAATTCGTCTAAATTGAAAAAGAATTGGCGGTACTGATAATTGGCTTGATTGTACAGATTCTTCGCTAAATGACACAAATGAGAGAGTTCTGGTGTCCATTTAACTTGAATCTGTTCCGTCAATTGCATAATAATACCTTCTTTATCAAATTGATATTTTAAATTCCAATATTCGCATATTAAAATAAAGGCTCTTCGAGATTAAGAAAACATATATAATAAGAAGAAAAAATACCTTAAAAAAAGAACGCATCGTCTATATCAACAGTATAATTCCAAGAAATAGTTTCTTTTTCTTCAGGTTTAGCCTCTAAATCAGGAACATCTGAAGGGGTCGTCTTTGCGTCTGCTTTTGGCTTCGCCGTTTGTTTTTTCACGCTCACATTGGGGGTGAGGAATAAAACATAGACTTGATTACGCTGGGGGTCTTTATTAATAATCTTTGTAACTTCTGCCGCTATTTTTTGCATCAATTCATCGGAAGAGACAAAAGCCCCACAATATCGATAAGGATATCCTTCTTCGGCATCTGTTACATCGTTAGGCGTATATCCATAATCCGTAATATTAAAGATACAGAAACGTGCCTTAAAATAGTTCTTATTATTGGAAGTGGTTTTAAATCCGCTTAATGTTTTTTGTCTCTTAATCCCGTCTTTGGTCGTAATATCCTTGCTTTCAAGCGGAATTTTAAACAAAAACATTTTACGATTACAAAAGGGTTTTGGATATGTTTCTTGTAATTGTGATCGCAATTTAAGAAATACGGCATGTAATTTTGCACGTTCATCATAAGCGGCTTTAATTTCGGCGTATTCTTCATCCGTTTCATTTCCTTGGGCTGGCAAAGGAGGCAATGCGGGGGCATCATTCCATATTTTATCTAATTTTAAATGCCCTTCTTGTTCCATTAATTCAGGATACAATCTCGCGATCATGATCCCGATCTGTTCAAAAACAGAATTTCCATTCTTATCCTTCTTATCTGGGAGTTCATACGCTAAACGATTGTCTTTGACTGATTTTTCACCGACTTTCGTTTTACGCCAAAAAGATAATGGATTGTTTATTTCAGACATATGTTTTTTACACCTATAAACAAATTATAGAAAATGTATTTTTGGAATATAAAAAAGTTTTTTATTCTGAAAAAAGGGTTCTGGAGTCTGGCTCAAGTGTGCCTTTTACTAAGATTTTGATCAATTCCCATTCAGGATGTTTCTCATCTGTATATTGATCATGGCGAAAGATACGTCGCTTAATTTCGCCCGTTTTTTCGTCGAAGAGATATTCCTCTTGGTCATACCACATCCCGTCAAAATAATTATATCCGAGGGCTTCTTCCATCGCGTTTTTAAAGTCTTGGAGATCAAAGGAGATGCGTGTCATTATAATAATTCCTCGATTAGTTTTAATAAGACCTGTCCATGACAAGCCAATGTTCCTTGATATTTTGTCGTGGTGATACACCAGCACCCCAATCGTTTTCCGACCAATTGGCGTAGGTCATAGGTTTGAGGGTCTTCTTTGATCTTTTGGCGGATATATTGTTCATACATGATTAAGCATTGTTCTCCGTATTTCTTTTTCGTAAAAGGGTTATGCCAAATGGAGCTTTGGTTGAATTCGGTATATTGTGTCGCTCGCCCAATATAAATATCAAAATAGGGTCGAAGCCCGTTCTTTTTATGAATGTCCACAACCCATGTTTGGCTCATAGATAACCATGCTCTTCTAATTTTGAGAGAATATATTGACATATTTTTAAGTAATACTTTTGATTAACAGAGACATTCTTTAGATAATATTCTTTATCTTTAGTGAGATATCGATAAATACAATGTACAAATCCAAGAGCCGTTTGTGAAGCAACAGTCTTAGAAAGATCTAAGTCCTTAAATTCTTTTGTTTCTGTATTTATCATCCAAGTACTCCCATGTTTTTTGGGACATTTTCCTGTAAGTAATGTGTTAATATCTGTAAATGTCAGCACTTCCTCATGATGCATTTCCATTTCAGAACGCAATGAACAATCATAAATCGATGATATACATCCCGGACATTGTTCACTTCTAAAACGTTCAAAGGCTTGGCAAGATTCATCTGGGCATATGACATTGTGGTCGCTTTCATTAAAGGTAATCGTCCAGTCTTCGGGTGCAGATACTTCAAAAAATTTGTCGCAGCCAAAGGCTTCACAATTTATTTTTAGTTTTTCGTATTCCATGCTAAAAGAAATAAAAAAAGGCTATTTAAGCGTTAAGCAGTTTTACATATTCCTCATATTCGTCTTCACCATAAATGATCATGGAGTCTGAGAGAAACCCAATAAATTCACCCTCAATCCATTCTAAAAAGGAGTCTGCTTCTTTTTTAAACCCAAAATAAGTGGCATCACCAACACGTTGGATACGGAGATAATTATATAAAACGCGTATGAGCATTTGAATATCTTGATAGGATCGGAAATGCCCTAAATAGGTTGTTTTGGGAAACCAAAACGGGCACAATTTGACGAGAAGGTCATTCATATAGATGTTTAAGCTTATCGAAGTTCCGTCTTGATTATAAAAGGTCATGGTCATCTTTTTTTTTCTCCTCTACAGGTATCCATCGCGTGCTACGTTGATTGATCTTTTTTCGTTCATATAATGTCTCGCCCACTCGAACAAAATTAGTATCGGTCTCAACAATGGGGCGTTGATATCGATTTACAAACTCTGTTGGAATTTGGCGTTCTTTATTACTCCATTCGAGCAACAACATAATATAACAAAAACGAATAAATTCAGCACGATCCACAAATAAATGATATTTTAAAATCAATTCATCAATTTTGACGTATTGTTCATTTGTCAAAAAAAACCCCACTGTTTTTTTACTATGGGGGGTATCGGGATCAATTAATTGCGTTTTTGAAAACAAAATATTAAAATCTTCAAGAACAGGATCAATGATTTGTCGAAAGAAATCAGAACGATTACTAAATTTATTCGTCTCAACAATAGCATTGATTTTATTGATAATATGACTGCTTAAGGCTACAGAAAACGGTCTTCCTTTTTTACGATCCATTGAATTCACCGGGTAAATGTTTTCGGAAACTTTCTTTCCATTTTAATAAAGGTCTATGTTTTAAAATCTCATAAATCGATTTATAATTATACGGGGGCGCATCTTGGATATAATTCATCCCCCCAATCCAGATTGAACATGGGAGATATTCTGAGAAGAAATCAATTGTTTGATGTAGGTCTGTGATGTTTGTTTCCAAGAGAGGCTCCATTGAAATTGAATGGGAATATTCTTGGTCTGTTACTATCCATAACGCCTTTAATCGTTCTTTTAAGGAAGGGGCATCGGGCTCCCATTTTTGTAAGGTCTCGGCATCATTAGAACCAATCGTAAATCGAAACTCAATTCGTTCATGAGGACGATAGGGATATAATCTTTCAAGGAGATCGATGATTTGTTGTATGCATTTTGGATCGGGCTTTGAGACAAGGAGTAGATCAGCTTTGGTTAAACGTAACATCGATTCAATGGTGAAACAACATAAATCAATGTTATCGGGCGTAAAATCATGGATACTTGGATACATGATACCCGTCGTCTCTTGATATTTTTTCGATCGTAATTTTTTAACTATCCATTCTTTCGATCGATATTCAGGATGCTCCCACCCGTTTGTGGGCATTAATTTAAAACGTGGGGCGATAACCTTTTTTGCATAACAATATTTACAATTATTCACGCACCCCTTTTGAGAATTAAACGTCGTGGGCATCCATTCATATGTGCCCGTGAGTTTAGTCGTCTTCGATGGGGATTGTTTTTTTAACAGGCTCATTTTGATCATCTTTCTGTGATTTTGAGAATAGATCTCGAAGGATCTTTTTCATGTCTGAAAATGCTTCCTTTTCGCTTTGTTCTCGGATTGCATCCATCCACAATGAGAATCGTTTTAAAATAAAAACGCATTGAGAAAACGGGATTCTTCCCATTTCCTTTGCATTTAAACGTGGCTGGACGACGAGTTTTTCTAAAATTAATTTTATCGCAAGACCGAGATTTTCCTGTTCGGCCTCTAAATAAGCTTCAATAAAATCAGCATCGGGCTCTCGCAAGATATATTTTTGAGAGCCCACCATGAATTCAAGGTTTTGCATAGTTTTTCACATCAAAGTTTGCTGGTGATAATCGTATAGAATATCCCAACCGGTTCCATAATACTTTTTAGGAGATTTAAGTGGTTTAATGGGTTTAACATTTTTGAGCCATATTAATGTGGCGAACTGAGATTTTTGTTTCTGTTGAATAAAATCTGGTTGAATGCAAAGCCCATCATTAAACTTGGCAATTAGTTTTTCGATGAAAAGCGGGGTCAAATTATAATAATATTGAACTTGTTTCACCCAGCCTATTCCTTTAATATCTCCCCCTGATTTCTTAAAGAGAATCAGATCTCCATCTTCGACTCGATTATATGGGATTTGTTTCTTTTCTGAAAAGCGAGATTCAATCGTTTTTTTGCCCGTTAAAACTAAGTCTAAATAATGGGGGGTCATTATCGCGAGATGGATCGCTATTTTTTTAAGATGAAAATTATCGTCACAAATATAAGAAGGAGCATAACCACACCAGTCTTGATGAAGGGCGCAATAGGGCACAGTTAAAAGATCGTTTTCATAAGGAACCATAAAAAAACAATCGGTCATTTTAATAACCTGAATTTAATATCCTCAATACGTTTTACTTCTTCTTCTAAATCCATAAGCTCCTCGCAATAGGCATAAGGATTTTGAAGTTTAAAACGAGCGTCTTTTAGATCTTGAATTCGTTTTTGTTTCGTCGTGATTTGGGCATCAATTTCATGAAGATCCATTTATATGACTCCTCTGTTTTTCAAAATCATATAACTCATGACATTCATTACATCGAGTGAGTAGTTCACGAAGACTATGCTCTGGGTTTACATTAAAGTCAATATACTGTTCTAATAAAAGAGGCTCTATAAGTGGCAAAGGGCTTTTGTGAACATAGCCCCGAAGGGTGATCTCGTATGCAAGCGCATCATGTCGCTCGGCCATTTTAGATGGTTCCACTAAATATTTAAACCCATTAATATTTTTCATACGCGTAATACTACCGTAAAGCATATGGATTTCTACATGCTCGCCTAAGAGATGCTTACGGCACATAATTTTGGGATCAACCAGCCACATTCGCATTATTCGGTCACCGAGATATATTGCACATTTTCTTTTTTAGAATTAATATCACGCATTATAAAAAGATACGGTTCATTGGTTTCAGCACTCATTTTTGTACCATAGCAAGTGATATATCCTGTTGTAGGAAAGATTTGGATAGCGGCACAATAAACGATTTCTGGAGCGGGTGAATCAGGTTCAATTATAACTTTCATGAGAATAAACCTCTTAATGTCATTGAAAAAAAGATCACTATAAAAACAATTCCTAAAATCGTGAGAATTATAAATTCATGACGTTCACTATTTGGGTTAGCAGAACACGTAAGATTATCACACGGAGCCCCCTTTTCACATATCTTATAAGGGCGCATCCCCATCGGAGTCATGGCATAATTAGTTTTAAAATATTTACATTTTGGCATAATGGAGCCCCCCTAATGACAACCAGACGAATGATGACTTGAAGAATGACAATTCATATTTGAAGATGAAACAGTTTCATGACATGTCATTGATGAAATATCGTTTCTATTCACAGATTCTGTTTTAGGTAAAATCCTTTTATACGTAATTTGTTTTCCATTACAATCATGAATTATAGTAGATGCCTTTCTCCCTTCGATTTCATCTGGTTTTGGGCGTTCTGGATTGAGAAGCCCACATGTCATATGAACAGAAGACGTGACTCTTCGATTAAATTTAAAAACCGATTGTTCACATCCATCGATGAAAGGATCTATTCCTTGCAATTCACTAAAAATGGATTGGGCATTGACATAAAGATCGGGCGTATCTTGTAATTCATTGAATCGAATATGATCGCATCCCAACGTTTCAGCAAGATGTAGCATTTGACCACAAGCCATTAAATCATCGATATACCCACGAACAAGATTACAATTGATTCGGACATTTAGAGAAGGATTGTGGCTTTTAAGCATTTTAACAGATGATGCTATATGGTTCATGTCAAGTCTGATTCCCATTAATTCTTTTATTTTTGCAGGATCATAATGATGAATCGAAATATTTAGCCCATCAAGGTTACGATAGGCAAAGCCATCCATCCGTGTTCCATTAGTAGTCATGTAGACTTTTTTTCCATGTGTTTTAGAGTAATTAATAAGTTCCTCAATCATGGGATATAACGTAGGCTCTCCGCCAAGCAACAATACATTTTCGGCTTGTGTTTGGCGTATAATCGTTTTCGCAACATCAATTTTAATAAAGGTATTTGTACATGGCGTTTCACGATTAAAACAAAACGGGCATTTCGCATTACACATATCGGTCACTAAAATATCAAGAGATGTGCCATTGACGCCCGCACAAGTGTTTGAAGGATGACAAAGCATAATATTCACCACGAATCGCTATCAGTTATATCTTCTTCTTGGTCTTCTATATTGACCATTGGATCTTCTTCACATATACTGCATACTATTTTCGTAATTTGTCCTATGGAACAATGAGTGATTTTATAATAAATATTTGATACAGGAACAGCAACTTCTTGAAATGATTCTGGATGGTAATGTTTCTTTTGAAAAGCAATGGCTTTTTCTTCTTCTAAAGGACTTAATATAAATTGAATCATACCCCTTAACTCCCAAACCACTTATTTAAACCCTTCTTTTCGATTTTGGCTTTCACGCTATCCGGAACTTCTTGGCAATAATATTGATCCAGCGCATTGCAATAAAACGCCTTTTTTTTGCACCAAATCAAAATGCCCGTTCGCTTCTCCATATAGGGACAAGGCAGAAGATCGATCGTGAGGGCCGTTTTATTCTTGGAAGGCATCTCGGGCTTCTCGAATTGTTTGTTTAAGGGAATATTCATCAATCAATTTAAGGCGCATTTCTTCTATTAAGGCTTTCAACCGATCGTATTCGACAATTAAGGGGAGATTTTTTCGACATTCCTTACAAAGTATTAAACAACAATAACCTTCTTCTGAATCGTCTAATTCTATGAGACTAATTTGTTTACAATCTTTACAATAATCTTTCTGACAAAAATCACATGTCTCGATTTGATAACGTTTTCCTTTAATTCCACATTTATCACAAAAATAATGATTAATTGTGATTTGTGACTCTATCGTTTCAGGTTTATAAACCGTCTTTTGGATCTTTTTTATTTCTTCTTTTATCATGTTATTTCCCTTAGTTTCCTTTTTTCTTCTTTAATGCGATCGACTTCCTTAATCAAAGCCGCAAATAATGAGAGCCCTTTATGATAGATAAGGAGGCGATCATCATTATCCCACCAACAATTATCGGCTCTAAAATTAATATGAATATCTTCTACTCCCGCTTGTCGCCCCCACACATCAATTTGATAATTATCTTCTGTATTATAATTATCAGCGATACAAAAATAACGGAGTCGAGAGTCTGTAATTAAAGTATAACGCGTTTTTGGAATAGGAGTGAAGATCGTTAGATCCATATCAGCCAATTTCTTACGCGTAAAGATACCGGGATCAACATATCCATCTGGCTCTCCCCTTTCTAATTTATCCATCACATCATAAAGATCTTGTGTCATTTTTGTAACGTCCCTATAATCACGCGATTCATGGGGCTAATACTTTGATGCATCTCTCGGACATGGACATCGTAGCCACGCTCAATTAAACGGGCGATACGATAATAGTCAAAGTTGTGGCGGCCAAAGATCGCATTGGGTGTTTTGATTAAATGATAACAACATGGGCATACGGCCACATCTTTTTTATATTTAATTGCCAAATCTAAGACAATATCTGTTAATTGCCCACATCCATGCATAGAGATTAAGAAATCCACGTCGTTAATAAAATCAACGCGTTCTTCTGCAATTTCTTCTACGATCGGATATACGCGTGTTTTGTTAAAGAGATTATAGACTAAATTACGATTTCGGCTCCATAACTTGTCGATTTGATAGATGGCATCACAGCGATTATGGGCAATAAGGATCTGTCCAATCAACCCATGTCCACAAAAGAGTTCGAGCCCAATTTTTCCATGAATAAATTTTTTAATGCGATCGGTAAAATCAAAGGACTCTCGCAATTCCTTGATCGGAAATCCATAGCCTAAGCAAGATGCCCATATTTTACGATCGATTCCCATGAGGCTCTCTTTATAACTTTCGTCTGTTAATTTAGCCCATTTATTTTGCTGTCGTGTTTTCGCTCCCCCTTGTAAAGGGGGTAAAAAAGAGGTATAATGAGGCATGATCAAAATAAAGAAAAAAGGATATTTAAATCAATCGATAATATAGAGGTTGCGGCATTTATGCTTTGCACCGCCCATTTGTGATACGCTTTTTCCGCGATAGGCTTTATTCGGGCGATATTTACACGCATGGTATTTGACTTCTTTGTCCGTTAAATCACGTTGATATTTCGTACAAAAATATCGGGTCATGAGGTTTCACCACCTTTATATAACAAATATTCGTGACATGAAAGTTTAAACCCTTGGCGACCAAGGAATTTCTCCTTGAAAAGGCGATAGGAAGGAGCCGTAGCATAGCCATAGTTCATCCATTTGAAGCCAGCGTCTAAATAATATTGACATGCTTTAACGTTAAGATACTCGCCTAACCCTTTATAATCTTTATCGATTTTATTAATAATACTAATACAAATGTCGTGCCATTGGGTTTGAGACGCGACGGGGCTCCCTATTTTTAAGCCGATAATTTGATTCGTTTTCGTATCTCTCACCATACATCCCACAATGTCTTCAAGAAAATCCAACAATTTAAAGTCACGCGACATGGAAACAAACATCTTGGGCTCATGCCGGGCCTTCCATTGTTTGAGAAAATTACTCAACTCTTCTTTGTTTCTGGATAAAGGCTCTAAGACGACATGAGGGTATTGTTTATCAAAGCGGCGACATGTGTGGCGAAGTTCTTTGAAACATGACCCTTCAAGTGAAAGGAGTTCTTCTGTACTGGCAAAGTAATTTGATGTATCTGTTTTGGAGAGTGACGTGAAAGGGGGTTTTAGCGATCCATGTAACAATTTTATGGAGAAGGGCTTTTTTTCTAAAAGGTGATTCCCTAAGGCATCTGAGGGAGGCATAAGGACATAGATGCGTGGATTTTTTTCGTATTTTTGAGCGTACCATTCAATTTTTCCGCTATCGTTTTTGAACCCATAGGTTTTGTATTTCCCAAAATTATATTCGCTAAAATAGGCAGGAAATGAGAAATGAAAATAGGGGTAAAAAGTGGGACATTCATCAATGTAAGTTTCAAAAAGATGTTTGTGTTTAAGATCCATTTGAAACACAGACTCATTCTTCGTCGGAAAGAGTGTCTTCTGAGTCATGAGAGGATTTCGCCTTATAAAGTTGATAGTATTTCAACGGAACAATATAACCTTGCTTGCCCATATATTTATGTTTATAATCCTTGAGGCTCCCTAAGGCGACCCCGAGGTTCGCCCATTTATACCCTCTAATAAGGGCTTCTTGAATCGCGAGATGAAAGAGATATTCATGGGCCCCCGAATAATTATAATCGTGAATCCATAATAAGGCATGACATGTTTCTGGCGTATTGGGTGATGTTGAAAGTATTAAACATCCAATTATTTTCGATCGTCGAGGATTCCATACAATTACTCCAAAATCTCGAATCTCTCGAAATTGGTCTAAAATTTCATGATAAATTCGCCCACGATGCCCTGTGGTCTGAGACCATTCATCTATAAGCGAATGACAATCTGCCTTAAACTTCTCGGAATATAACCCCCCTTTAACCCCTTGAGCAGAATATAAATTCTTAAATCGAGTAACCATATTTCGATAATTTTTAAGGCTACTTCCTATTGGGGGTTCTAATTCGTTAAGAGCTACAAAATACTGTTCTTCTGTTTTCAGAAGAGGGTAATGTGATTCAAAACATGCGCGAATGATTGTAATAGAACGAGGCTGTTTTTGTAATAAAAAAGATTCTAATTCACCCGAGGGCTCATGAAATAATTGGATTTGGGGCGATTTATTGTAACGTTGAATGTAATACTCACGTTCTTTAAATACCCAACACTGCTGAATTTTGTTATGGTATTTAGCCACAAAAAAAGGATAGGTGAGATGTAACCCATTATGATTATATTCTTTAAGAAATAGATTCAATTTCTCAAAGTCCTTTTTTTCAAGCAATCTAGAAACTGGATCGATAAGTGTTAATTGTGTCATCATGAAACCCCCGCCACCACGTAAACTCTTGACTGCACCATTCTTCATATTTATAGATCATATACAATATATACATGATCCAATGGCGTTTTTCCATATAACAATCATATTCTGTGGTATATTGATATAAACGATCCAAGATCCAATATAAAAGACTTAGGACGGGTTTTTTCCAAAAATACAACCCAAAGACTATAAATATGGTGATCAACGGTGCATAGACCCAAAACAAGACAAATCGCATTACTGTTTCCATTTGTTAATCCCTCGAATATAATTGTAGATTTTCCTTTTATTAATATATTTGAATTTGTGAAGGTCAATGACTGTTTTCCATTGGGCTGTATCATCAAGCGTTTCTATTGTATGAATATTATGCTCGATATTTTCGATTTCACGCAGATATAACCAAAACTTTTCCGCATAATGCCCCAAGATCTGTTTTAAAAGATATACACAATGATCCAGATATTGTTGATACAATTCCAATTGTTTTTGGACATGGTCGTTCAATAATTCCACCTTCTGTTTTTGGGGAAAAAAGCGGGGCATTTACAATGGCGTGGCTTATTGGAGCAAGGTTCGCCATCAATCGCACAAATATAAATCATAACGTCGCCTTCATATTCGTCTTCAAAGCAACGATTGCCGCATTGTTCGCATTGATCGCTCATCGCTCAATCATCCTTATTTATTAGTTTTCTCTCGCTTCTAGTAAAAGATCAATGGGCCAATAACTACTGCATCCATTGTTCCCTTTCTTTAATAAATCGTTTATCATGTCTTCAATACCCCATTTCACATATGTTCGATACAAACGACGATCGCCTTCTGCAAAGATCCAAGCATGTCTTCTAATGCGTTTAGTACCTATTATCATCATCCAATCATCACTCATCGCTCAGCCTCCCATTTGGTATATGGACAAACCGAGACCCATTTCTTCGTCTCTTCATCTAAAAAATGTCCATGCACTACTCTTGTTGGTCTTTTCCATCGCCATATTTTATAAAAACATTGGCATGTGCATTGTTTACAAATATAGGTAATTGTAAAGAGTCCCATCATTCACTCATCGTCCTGTTCTAATATATTTATCCAGCGCTCTCTCTCCCGATTAATACGATCTGCCTCGCGCCTCAGAGCGTATATTAGGGATTGTATGCGGTCCCACTCGGCTTCCATGACGTCGATCACGGCAGTTATCGCTTCTTTGCTGCTCACCATTTATCCCCCGTTTTTGCACATTTAGGGCATAGAAATCCGCAACTCGTCAACGTATTGGAGTATTCGGCGTATTCTTCGTCAAAAGTCGTTTCTGTGCCCTTTTTGATAAACCGCCCGCATCGATCACAATGAAGTCGATAATATTCGCTCATCTACTCGCCACCCTTTCTAAATAAAATTTACATCTGAAATACCATTTTAACCCACTTTGTATTTGGAGAAGGCAAAATTTAGTCGATCTTAAGCCAATCTGGTCTTTCCAATAAAACACAGCATCTAAACTCTGTCGCATCATGCGTATAGATAATTCATGCATCATTCACTCGCCTTCCGCTTTAATGCTCGTAATTTTATGATTTCATTGCCTTTCTTTAAAATCTCTCGATCGATTAATTCAACTAAAGTAGGTTCTGGTGTCCAATTTAGATTATCTTGGCAATTATAACATTCATAATGACACGGATCGTCTTTATAGATACATCTCGCACATTTAGCGAGGTCGCATCGCTTAAACTCTTTCCACCATGTAAAATCCGTTTTTCCATTACATGGGGGATTACAATCTCCGCCAATCCCGCCCCAATCATACCAATAACCCCTCCGATGATCGTGCATGTGGCGGCAATTCTCGCATGATTGTTTCTCGCTCACTCGTCCGCCCCCTTTTTTATCACTCTATTTCTAAAATCACAAGTTCGATAATGATATTTTAAATAATTGCGGGCGATTTTGGCGATTGGTTGTATTTCGCCCCCTTCTGTTTCAAAATATAAAAAACACTTCTTGTCGTGTCGATTAACACAATCAGAACAATTTTTTTGAATAAACTCTTTGACGTCTTCTCTCATTCCACGGTCTCCTTTTTCATATCGTAGTAGCTGCGTAACGTGCTAATCGCGTCCTCTAAAAACCATGCGAGATGTGGCTCAGAATTTGATTTCTGGATATGTTCTAATTCTGTAATTAAAAGCGGAATTTCCTCGCGAGTGATCTTATGCTGGATCTCGATGAGCATCACTCACCCGCCCCCTCAATTTTTCGCTTTACAACTCGTAATTGTGTCCATTCTTCCTCATCCTCAAATCTATCGATACTACAATGAACTCGAAGAAGAGCCCCGCATTCATCACATGAAGCAATAAAATAGAACTTAAAATCGCCTGTCATTTGAATGGTATCATCATAGACCGCCCAATCCGCGTTACATTTGCACATTTAATCAATCACTTCCTTTTCCCATGATATGTCGTAGGGGGCGACAAATCCGTTTAGAACCCCACATCGACGACACGGTGGTTGATCCGCGTCACGATCTCGATATTTACAATTATAGCATATTGGCGTTTCATCTGGATTCAAAATGGAACCTCCATTCGATTACCTTTTTCATCATACCAGATATCATGAGTTATATCGTAGGAAGCCCCGCAAAGGTCACATCTCCAAAAGGGGGTAAAAGCGTCGTCGACCATTTCATCCCCGCAACGAACACAATTCATCCTTTTTTCTCTCCTGCTAAGAGGGTTGATTGGGTGGTGGGTTTTATCAAATATTGGGGATATCGCCCCCCCGGTTTCCATTGTTGGGTATTATCTAAGATAAGGTCGGTTAACTCTTTATTAATTTCAAACCCCATATAATGGCGAAAGAGGTCGACTGCACAAGCAGCCGTAGTACCATTGCCCATAAAAGGGTCTAATACAACATCACCGGGTTTTGAGCTATAATGAATCATTTTATCCACGACGTCTTCTGGGAGCTTTGTGCCATTTTTAGGCTGTTTCTTCTTATAATTGCGTGAAATTTCCCACACATCCAATGGATAGTGATCCACTTTATTAAAGTAATAGTTTTCGAGATCCTTCACAGCCAGTAAGATATGATAATGGCTGGACACAAACTTTTTCGCTTGGCTATACACCCCAAAGGGATATTTCCAAATAATATGGTTTAGAAGCGTAAGGCCCGATGCATGAAGGGCATTGAGAGCGTCGCGAAGATGCGACCACCCTGAGACGAAATAAAAGGAAGCCGTGGGCTTCATAAGACGAGCGACGTGGGCGACCCATTGGTGTGTGAAGTCTTCATAATCAGACGAGTCAATTTCAACATAATTAGAGATAACATAGGATTCATCGCGATTATAATAGGATTCTTTTCCCGAGAAATTAATTCCAAAAGGGGGGTCCGCAATAACTAAATCGATCGATTGTGACGCTAATGGTTTCATCCCCTCAATACAATCTTGAAAATGAATGACATCTACAGACATCTCAAAATGGGCTTGGTCATACATCTTCTTAGCAAGGTCATATCCCCATTGGTCGTATTCGGGCATTCATGTCACCTAAAAAGACTTCATATCGGGTACATCAATATCTAAATCTAAGGTCTCTGGCTTCGTCTTCTTAACCTTTTTCTCAAACTCTTTAATCTTTTTAAAGACTTCGTTTTCATAGTCTCGGACATGGGTTAAGATTTGGTCGATCTCGTCGCGATATTGTGTAAGTTTGAGTTCCATTTCATGAAGATAGAAATCGGGATTATGGGGGCAATTCTTTA
>Ga0265297_10007256_pt1 | contig 15476 bp, 11 predicted proteins | sample Munlanlwell13791_FD_192502 | JGI IMG/M metagenome (GOLD analysis project Ga0265297, IMG submission 192502) | Leachate microbial communities from a municipal landfill in Southern Ontario, Canada - Leachate well 137-91 | ecosystem: Engineered > Solid waste > Landfill > Unclassified | place... | reverse complement strand
CTTGCCAGCAGGTACCGAAATGGTGATGCCGGGTGATAACGTATCAGTATCAGTTGCACTGATTGCACCTATCGCTATGGAAGAAGGTCTGCGTTTCGCGATTCGTGAAGGTGGTCGTACTGTAGGTGCTGGTGTGGTTGCTAAAGTAATCGAGTAATTAGGATCTTGGGTTTGGCGGTCTTGGATTTATACAAGGCGGCCAAACCCTTTTTGTTTTAATAGGCCAGTAGCTCAATTGGCAGAGTATCGGTCTCCAAAACCGAGGGTTGGGGGTTCGAGGCCCTCCTGGCCTGCCAAATTAACGGGAGTGTGAACGCCTTGAAATAAAGGCTCACAAGTTTCAGATGACCGAAAAAATCAAAATGCTGGCTGCTGCGTTATTAGTAATTGCAGGTATAGCCGGCTACTACTATTTTTCAGAAGCGGCTGCTTTTGTTCGCGTATTGTCAGTTTTGGTGGGTGTATTTGCCGCCGTTGGCGTTATGTGGCAAACCTCAGTGGGTCAACAGTTCTTCGTGTTTTCACAAGAGTCTGTGCGTGAAGCGAAAAAAGTGGTTTGGCCAAGTAGAAAAGAAACGATACAGACGACAGGTATCGTTTTTGTTTTCGTAATTGTGATGGCTGTGTTTCTATGGTTCGTCGATGCAGGTTTGATGTGGGCTGTAAAAATGCTGATGGGGCGGAGTGATACATGAGTAAACGTTGGTATGTAGTGCACGCCTATTCTGGCTTTGAGAAATCGGTGCAGCGTTCTTTCCTTGAGCGGATTGAGCGCGCTGGTATGCAAGATATGTTTGGTCAAATTCTTGTCCCAGTTGAAGAAGTAATCGAAATGAAGGCGGGTCAGAAATCAATTACTGAGCGTAAGTTTTTTCCGGGATACGTGCTTGTTGAAATGGAAATGAATGATGACACTTGGCATTTGATTAAAGATACACCAAAAGTAACAGGGTTTGTTGGCGGTACGGCGATGAAGCCTACGCCTATCAGTGCTAAGGAAGTTGATGCGATATTGCATCAGGTTCAAGAAGGTGTTGAGAAACCTAGACCAAAAATTCTGTTTGAGATTGGTGAGTCAGTTCGGGTTATCGATGGGCCGTTTAATGATTTTAATGGTGCTGTTGAAGAAGTGAATTATGAAAAGAATAAGTTGCGCGTGTCGGTGCTGATATTTGGACGTGCTACCCCGGTTGAGCTGGATTTTGATCAGGTAGAAAAAGCCTGATAAGTAAGGGGCGGTGTTAATCGCCCAATTTTTGAAGTCGGGGAGATTGGTCTAGTTAGATTAATCGTTGTTACCCATTTTAGGAGTCGTCAAAGTGGCAAAAAAAATCGTTGGCTACGTTAAGCTACAAGTACCTGCGGGTAAAGCAAATCCAAGTCCTCCTATCGGACCAGCCCTGGGTCAGCGTGGTTTGAATATTATGGAATTCTGTAAGGCATTTAATGCCCAGACTCAAGGTCTGGAGCCTGGTCTGCCTATTCCAGTTGTGATCACAGCATACGCGGATAAGAGCTTCACATTTGTGATGAAGACGCCTCCTGCAACTATCTTGATCAAAAAAGCTGCTGGAATAACAAAAGGAAGTCCAAAGCCACACACAGACAAAGTGGGTAAATTAACACGTGCACAAGCTGAAGAAATTGCTAAAGCTAAAATGCCTGATTTAACAGCAGCTGATATGGATGCTGCTGTTAAAACAATTGCGGGTAGTGCGCGTAGTATGGGTATTGAAGTGGAGGGTGCATAAAATGGCTAAAATGTCTAAGCGCCAACAAGCGATTGCTGCGAAAATCGATCGCACTAAAAGTTATGCCGTGGCTGATGCCCTGGCTCTGATTAAAGAAACTGCAACTGCAAAATTTGATGAGTCTATTGATATTGCAGTCAATCTAGGTATTGATGCACGTAAATCTGACCAATTGGTGCGTGGTTCAGTCGTGTTGCCACGTGGTACAGGTAAAACTGTACGCGTTGCTGTTTTCGCCCAAGGTGAAGCAGCTAAAGCAGCAACAGATGCTGGCGCTGATATCGTTGGCTTTGAAGATCTGGCAGCGGAAATTAAAGCGGGTCGTATGGATTTCGATGTGGTTATTGCTAGTCCGGATGCAATGCGCGTAGTTGGTCAGTTGGGTCAAGTATTGGGTCCTCGCGGTCTTATGCCTAACCCAAAAGTGGGTACTGTTACTCCTGACGTTGCTGGTGCGGTGCGTAATGCGCGTGCTGGTCAGGTCCAATATCGTACAGATAAGGGCGGTATTGTTCAGTGCACCATTGGTCGTGCTTCTTTCGAAGTCGATGCATTGAGTGAAAACTTGGCTGCATTGGTTGATGCGCTTGTTAAAGCGCGTCCATCATCAGCCAAAGGCGTGTACATGAAGAAAGTTTCTGTATCAAGCACGATGGGTGTTGGTGTGCGTGTAGACGCAAATAGCATCGCGCAATAAAAATTTATCTGCTGTAAAGCGGGTTGTAGAACTTTGGGCTGCTGGCGATTATCGCTGGCAGGTTGTCAAAGACCGTAGGGTTTGAATGGTTAATATAGCCATCAATTTAATTGCAAGGGTAATAACTTGCTCCCAACGTAGATGGCGCTCCCTGAAACAGGATATGCTTTTGCAGTGCAATGGTTACTCCTGATGATAGGTCGCCGACTCTCGGGTGTTGGTAGGGTTTCTCCCTTATTGGCGTTCGGTGTTTTTAAGAAGGAGGTAAGACCTTGAGTCTGAATCTAGAGGAAAAGAAAGTAGTTGTTGCCGAATTAGGTAATGAACTAGTTGGTGCGCAAACCATCGTTGTTGCAGAATATCGCGGCATGGGTGTGGTTGGTATGACTACTTTGCGTGCTAAGGCGCGTGAAAATGGTGTTTATCTGCGCGTGTTGAAAAACACTTTGGTGCGTCGTGCGGTTGCTGGAACTGCCTTTGAAGGTTTAACCAATGCTATGGTTGGCCCTTTGGTTTATGGTATTTCAAAAGACCCAGTGGCTGCAGCTAAAGTGCTGGCTGATTTCGCTAAAACCAATGACAAATTAATCATTAAAGCGGGTGCTATGCCTAATTTTGTTATGTCTGCTGCAGACGTTGCAAACTTGGCTAATATGCCTAGCCGTGATGAATTGTTGGCGAAATTGTTGGGCACTATGCAAGCACCTATTGCCAAGTTTGTTCGTACGCTTAATGAAGTTCCAACCAAATTTGTTCGTGGTTTGGCTGCAGTTCGCGATAAGCAAGCAGCTTAAGCTGACAAAATTATTTAATATTTACCCTTTTAATCAGGAGATTTACCATGGCTTTATCCAAGGCTGATATTTTAGATGCAATTGCAAACATGACCGTTCTTGATCTGTCTGATCTGATCAAAGAAATGGAAGAAAAATTTGGCGTTTCAGCTGCTGCTGCTGTTGCTGTTGCTGCTCCTGCTGCTGCTGGTGCAGTTGCTGCTGAAGAAAAAACTGAATTCGATGTGATCTTGACAGGCGCAGGCGAAAACAAAGTTAACACCATTAAAGTAGTTCGTACTATTACTGGTCTTGGCTTGAAAGAAGCTAAAGATTTAGTTGATGGCGCACCTAAAGCTGTTAAAGAAGGTGTTTCAAAAACTGAAGCTGAAGCAGTTCAAAAGCAATTGGTTGAAGCTGGCGCTACTTGCGAAGTTAAGTAATATCATTATTTTTGCATCACTTAAGCGTGTCTTAGGTGATGCAGAAAACATAAGACAGCAGGACAGCATAGTGCTGTCTGTTGTCTTTTGTCTTCTGCGCAAGCCCCTCTAGGAGATTCCATGAGCTACTCTTTCACCGAGAAAAAACGTATCCGTAAAAGTTTTGCAAAACGTGCAAATATATTACAGGTGCCTTTCTTGTTGGCAACACAACTTGAATCATTCCGTGCATTTTTGCAAGAAGATGTTGATCCTGCAACGCGTATTAATGATGGTTTGCAAGCAGCATTTACCTCTATTTTTCCTATTGTTAGCCATTCTGGTAACGCCAAATTAGACTTTGTAAGCTACGTTCTTGGTGAGCCTGCTTTTGACATGGTTGAATGTCAACAGCGTGGCCTGACTTATGCGTCCCCGTTACGCGCTAAAGTGCGCCTGACGATAATGGATCGTGAAGCGTCAAAACCAACTATCAAAGAAGTAAAAGAGCAAGAAGTGTATATGGGTGAAATGCCTTTGATGACACCTACTGGCTCTTTCATTATTAATGGTACTGAACGGGTAATCGTATCCCAGTTGCACCGTTCTCCTGGTGTGTTCTTCGAGCATGACCGTGGCAAAACGCATAGCTCGGGTAAGTTGTTGTTCTCGGCACGGATTATTCCATATCGTGGCTCATGGTTAGATTTCGAATTTGATGTTAAAGATTATCTATACTTCCGTATCGATCGTCGTCGTAAAATGCCAGTTACTACATTGTTGAAATCTTTGGGTTACAGCAATGAACAAATACTTGCAGAATTCTTTACCACTGATTTGTTCCATTTGGGCAAGCAAGTCATACGTTTTGAGTTGGTTCCTGATCGTTTGCGTGGTGAAATTGCACGGTTCGATATCATCGATAAAGATGGTGCGGTGATTGTTGCTAAAGATAAGCGTATTACCGTTAAGCATATTCGCATGATGCAAGATGCTGGATTGCAACAGATTGCGGTACCAAATGACTTTATCCTGGGGCGTGTCCTAGGTACAAATGTTGTAGATACTACAACTGGTGAAGTCGTTGCGCATGCCAATGATGAAATTACTGATGTGCTGCTCGCTAAATTGCAAGAAGCAAATATAACTTCAGTGAAAACGCTATATGTAAACGAGCTAGATCAAGGTGCGTTTATTTCTGCAACTTTGCGTACGGATGAAACTCAAGACCAATATGCAGCTCGTGTTGCGATCTACCGCATGATGCGTCCTGGTGAGCCGCCTACTGAAGACTCTGTAGAGGCATTGTTTAATTCATTATTCTTTAGTGAAGATCGCTATGACTTGTCCGCAGTTGGTCGTATGAAATTTAACCGACGCATAGGTCGCGAAGAGTTGGTCGGTAGCGGTGTTCTATCTACTGAAGATATCGTGTCAGTAATTAAGATATTAGTTGAATTGCGTAATGGTCGTGGTGAGATTGATGATATTGATCACTTGGGTAATCGCCGTATTCGTAGTGTTGGTGAGTTAGCAGAAAATCAATTCCGTGCTGGTTTAGTTCGTGTAGAGCGCGCAGTTAAAGAGCGTTTGTCTCAAGCTGAATCTGATAACCTGATGCCGCACGATTTGATCAATGCTAAACCCGTTTCTGCTGCAATCAAGGAGTTCTTCGGTTCCAGCCAATTGTCACAGTTTATGGATCAAACCAATCCACTGTCTGAGATCACGCATAAACGTCGTGTTTCAGCTTTAGGACCTGGTGGTTTGACGCGCGAACGTGCTGGTTTCGAAGTGCGTGACGTACATCCTACCCACTATGGTCGTGTTTGCCCGATTGAAACGCCTGAAGGCCCAAATATCGGTTTGATCAATTCATTGGCTTTGTATGCTAAAACTAACGAGTACGGTTTCCTCGAAACCCCTTATCGTAAAGTAATAGACTCAAAAGTAACCGATCAGATTGATTACTTGTCAGCGATTGAAGAGGGCAAGTATGTTATCGCCCAGGCCAACGCTGAAATGGATGCGGAAGGTCGCTTCACCAGTGAAATCGTATCATGCCGTTCTAAAAACGAATTTGAGTTGGCAGCACCTGACACCATTGATTACATGGACGTCGCGCCTTCACAAATTGTTTCTGTTGCGGCTTCGTTGATTCCTTTCTTGGAACACGATGATGCGAACCGAGCATTGATGGGTTCTAACATGCAACGTCAGGCTGTACCTTGCTTGCGTGCTGAAAAGTCACTGGTAGGTACAGGTATCGAACGTACTGCTGCAGTTGACTCTGGTACGACTGTTCAGGCTAAACGCGGTGGTGTGGTTGATTATGTGGATGCAGGTCGTATTGTTGTTCGCGTGAACGACGATGAAACCAAAGCAGGTGAAGTCGGTGTGGATATTTACACGCTGATCAAGTACACGCGTTCTAACCAAAACACGAATATCAACCAGCGTCCTTTGGTGAATGTTGGTGACAAGCTAGTCCGTGGCGATGTGATCGCTGATGGCGCATCTACCGATATGGGTGAATTAGCGTTAGGTCAGAACTTGCTTGTGGCATTTATGCCATGGAACGGTTTCAACTACGAAGATTCAATTCTGATATCTGAGAAAGTTGTTGCTGATGATCGTTATACATCGATACATATCGAAGAATTAACGGTTGTGGCGCGTGACACCAAGCTTGGACCTGAAGAAATTACACGTGATATATCGAACTTGTCTGAGCGTATGTTAAATCGCTTGGATGATTCAGGTATTTGCTTCATCGGCGCGGAAGTTGAAGCTGGTGATGTGTTGGTTGGTAAAGTGACGCCTAAAGGTGAAACTCAACTGACGCCTGAAGAGAAACTGCTGCGTGCTATTTTTGGTGAAAAAGCATCTGACGTGAAAGATACTTCTTTGCGTGTTCCGTCTGGAATGGCAGGTATCGTCATTGATGTGCAAGTGTTCACCCGCGAAGGTATCGAGCGTGATGCACGGGCGAAACAGATCATTGAAGATCAGCTGGCTGAATACAAAAAAGACATGGCTGACCGTATGCGTATCGTAGAAAATGATACATTTTCGCGTTTGCAACGTTTAATCACAGGTAAGCTTGCTAAGGGCGGTCCTAAGAAGCTGGCGAAAGATACCGCTGTCGATCTTGCATATCTGGAAAGCATTAGTCGTTATGACTGGTTTGATATTCGTTTGGCAGATGACGAAGCAAGTCGCCAAATGGAATCACTGAAAGACAGTCTCGACCAGAAACGTATCGAATTTGATGCGATGTTTGAAGAGAAGAAGAAGAAATTAACCGCAGGCGATGAGTTGCAAGCGGGTGTGCAGAAGATGGTTAAAGTCTACGTTGCGGTTAAACGTCGTCTACAACCGGGTGATAAGATGGCGGGTCGTCACGGTAACAAGGGTGTTGTCTCTAAAATTGTCCCTATCGAAGATATGCCGTTCACAGCAGACGGTACACCGATGGATATCGTGTTGAACCCACTGGGTGTGCCTTCACGTATGAACGTTGGTCAGATTCTGGAAACGCATTTGGGTTGGGCGGCTAAGGGATTAGGTAAGAAAATCGATGCGATGCTGCAAGCACAGAAAGCTGTTTCTGAGGTGCGTGAATTCATCGGCAAAATCTATAATTCTACTGGTCACAAAGAAGATATAGACAGCTTTGAAGATAATGAAATTATTGAATTAGCTAAAAACTTGCGCCAAGGTGTGCCTTTTGCAACCCCGGTATTTGATGGTGCTTCTGAGGAAGAGATCAAAGATATGCTGGAGTTGGCTGATTTGCCACGCAGTGGACAAATTACCTTGTTTGATGGACGTACTGGTGAAGCGTTTGATCGTAAAGTGACCGTTGGTTATATGCACGTATTGAAACTGCATCACCTGGTTGATGACAAGATGCATGCACGTTCAACCGGACCATACAGCTTGGTTACGCAACAGCCATTAGGTGGTAAAGCGCAATTCGGTGGTCAGCGTTTTGGTGAGATGGAGGTGTGGGCGTTAGAAGCTTATGGCGCATCGTACATCTTGCAGGAAATGCTGACGGTCAAGTCCGATGACGTGAATGGTCGTACCAAGGTGTACGAAAACATCGTTAAAGGTGAACACAAGATTGAAGCAGGTATGCCTGAATCCTTCAACGTGCTAGTGAAAGAAATCCGTTCCTTGGCAATTGATATTGATCTCGAGCGTTATTAATGCAATGAGGGGTGATTGGCGCGCCCCTCTGTTGTACGCGCCTCATTGGAGAGAACTATGAAAGCATTGCTCGACTTATTTAAACAAGTCACTCAAGAAGAAGAATTTGACGCGATCAAGATTGGTCTTGCGTCACCTGAAAAAATCCGTTCATGGTCTTATGGCGAAGTTAAAAAGCCTGAGACTATCAACTATCGTACGTTCAAACCTGAGCGTGACGGTCTGTTTTGTGCGAAAATTTTCGGCCCAGTTAAAGATTACGAATGTTTATGCGGTAAATATAAGCGCTTAAAACACCGTGGTGTTATTTGTGAAAAATGTGGCGTTGAGGTCACTTTATCCAAAGTGCGTCGTGACCGTATGGGTCACATTGAATTAGCCAGTCCTGTTGCGCATATTTGGTTCTTGAAATCATTACCATCCCGTCTTGGCATGGTATTGGACATGACCTTGCGTGATATTGAACGCGTGTTGTATTTTGAAGCATACGTTGTAACCGATCCGGGTATGACACCGCTTAATCGTTATCAGTTATTAACTGAAGATGATTATTTGGCAAAATTCGATGAGTATGGTGATGAATTCCGTGCCAGCATGGGTGCGGAGGGTGTTCGTGAATTATTAAAGAGCATCGACATACCTGCTGAAATCGCATCGATTCGTGCCGATATGGAAAAAACCGGCTCCGATACCAAGATCAAAAAATTGGCAAAGCGTCTGAAAGTTATCGAGGCTTTCCAAAAATCAGGTATTAAACCTGAGTGGATGGTGCTTGAAGTCTTGCCAGTATTGCCACCAGAGTTGCGTCCACTAGTGCCGCTGGACGGCGGTCGTTTTGCAACTTCAGATTTGAACGATTTGTATCGTCGCGTGATTAATCGTAACAATCGTTTGAAGCGTTTGTTGGAGCTTAAAGCACCAGAAATTATTCAACGTAACGAAAAACGCATGTTGCAAGAAGCCGTTGATTCGTTGCTTGACAACGGTCGCCGTGGAAAAGCTATGACAGGGGCTAATAAGCGCCCATTGAAATCGCTAGCTGACATGATCAAGGGTAAGGGTGGACGTTTCCGTCAGAACTTGCTTGGTAAGCGTGTTGACTATTCGGGCCGTTCAGTTATTGTGGTTGGTCCACAATTACGTCTACATCAGTGTGGTCTGCCGAAGAAGATGGCCTTGGAGTTGTTTAAGCCATTCATTTTCCACAAGCTAGAAGTGTTAGGTTTGGCTACAACAATCAAAGCTGCTAAGCGCATGGTTGAAACGGAAGAGCCGGTAGTTTGGGACATACTTGAAGATGTTATTCGTGAGCACCCGGTCATGCTTAACCGTGCACCAACTTTGCACCGTTTAGGTATTCAAGCATTTGAACCACAGTTGATTGAAGGTAAGGCAATTCAATTGCATCCTTTGGTTTGTGCTGCGTTCAACGCCGACTTTGACGGCGATCAAATGGCGGTACACGTACCATTGTCATTAGAAGCGCAAATGGAAGCACGCACATTGATGCTTGCATCAAATAACGTGCTGTCGCCTGCTAACGGCGAGCCAATTATCGTACCATCGCAAGATATCGTTCTGGGTCTTTACTATATGACCCGTGAGCGCGTAAATGCAATGGGCGAAGGAATGAAGTTTGCAGACGTGGACGAAGTTTCACGCGCTTATGAATCCCGCCAGGTCGAGCTTAATGCAAAAGTAACGGTTCGTATCAAGGAAGCTTTTTATGATGAGCAGGGTGAGCGCGCCGAGAAGGTAACTCGCTATGAAACTACTGTGGGACGTGCATTGCTATCAGAGATCTTGCCTATCGGTTTGGATTTCATGCATATCAACAAGATATTGAAGAAAAAAGAAATATCGAAATTGATCAACGTTAGTTTCCGTCGTTGCGGCTTGCGTGAAACCGTTATATTTGCTGATAAATTAATGTACACCGGCTTTACCTATGCAACGCGCGGCGGTATGTCGATTTGTGTTGATGATATGCTGGTGCCAACACAAAAGCAGGAAATTATCAGTGCTTCAGAAAAAGAAGTGCAAGAGATTCAGAACCAATATACATCTGGTCTGGTTACTCAAGGTGAACGTTATAACAAGGTGGTTGATATCTGGGGTCGTGCTGGTGATCAAATTGCTAAAGCAATGATGACTCAGTTAGGTAGTGAGCCAGTTATTACGCGTGACGGTGTCGCGACTACGCAAGAATCATTCAATGCTATTTATATGATGGCAGATTCTGGTGCGCGTGGTTCGGCGGCGCAGATTCGTCAGCTGGCAGGTATGCGTGGTTTGATGGCAAAGCCAGATGGTTCGATTATTGAGACACCGATTACGGCGAACTTCCGTGAAGGTTTGAATGTTCTGCAATACTTTATTTCAACCCACGGTGCGCGTAAAGGTTTGGCTGATACGGCATTGAAAACGGCTAACTCAGGTTATCTGACTCGTCGATTAGTCGATGTGACGCAAGATTTGGTCATCATTGAAGATGATTGCGGCACACGAGATGGTGCTGTGATTAAAGCATTGGTTGAGGGCGGTGATGTTATTGAGCCATTGAGTGAACGTGTGCTCGGTCGTGTAACGGCTCAAGATATCATTCATCCTGAGACTGGCGAAACAGTGATTGAAGCAGGTGTAATGCTCGATGAAAACATGGTTGAGCATATCGAGTCACTTGATATTGATGAAGTCAAAGTCAGAACTGCGCTAACTTGCGAAACACGCTATGGTCTATGCGCTAAGTGTTACGGTCGTGATTTAGGTCGCGGTTATCTGGTGAACGTCGGTGAGGCTGTGGGTGTGATCGCTGCACAGTCCATTGGTGAACCTGGTACCCAGTTGACTATGCGTACGTTCCACATTGGTGGAGCAGCATCACGATCAGCTGCAATTAGCCAGCTTGAATCCAAGTCTGCAGGTGAGGTGGTATTCAGTCCAGCTATGCGCTATGTGACCAGTGCTAAGGGTGAAGATATCGCGATTGTGCGTAGTGGTGAAATTATCATTATGGGTGAGAACGGTAGGGAGCGTGAGCGCCATAAAGTACCTTACGGTGCGACCTTGACCACCAAGAATGGCGACAAGATTAAAGCTGGTCATGTAATGGCTATGTGGGATCCACATACACGTCCGATTATTACCGAATATGCCGGTCGCATCCGTTTTGAGAACGTAGAAGAAGGTTCTACCGTTGCTAAACAGATTGATGATGTCACTGGATTGTCTACCTTGGTAGTTATCGATCCTAAGCGTCGCGCTGGTGTTGCTAGTAAAGGTTTGCGTCCACAAGTTAAACTCTTGGATGCAGCTGGGGTAGAAGTGAAAATGGCAGGCGGTGAAACGCCAGTTAATATCACTTTCCAAATTGGCGCTATTATCACTGTTAAGGATGGGCAAGATGTAGGTGTGGGTGAAGTGTTAGCGCGTATCCCGCAAGAGTCATCTAAAACCCGTGATATTACAGGTGGCTTGCCACGTGTAGCCGAACTATTTGAAGCTCGTTCACCTAAAGATGCTGGTGTACTGGCGCCAGTCACAGGTACTGTTTCATTCGGTAAGGATACTAAAGGTAAACAGCGTTTAGTGATCACCGATATGGATGGACAGGCGCATGAGTATTTAATCCCGAAAGAAAAGCACGTTACTGCGCACGATGGTCAAGTTGTGAACAAGGGTGAAACCATTGTTGATGGTCCAGCAGATCCACATGACATTCTAGCGTTGAAAGGTGTGGCAGAGTTAGCTCGCTATATCACAGACGAAGTGCAAGATGTTTATCGTTTGCAAGGCGTTAAGATTAACGACAAGCATATTGAAGTTATTGTGCGTCAGATGTTGCGTCGCGTTAGCGTTGTGGATGTAGGTAATACTAAATTCATACAAGGTGAGCAAGTTGAACGTGCAGAACTGCTGATCGAAAATGAACGGGTAGTTGCCGAAGGTAAAGAACCGGCCACGTTTGAATATGTATTGTTGGGTATTACCAAAGCATCGCTTTCTACAGATTCATTTATTTCCGCGGCTTCGTTCCAAGAAACAACAAGAGTGTTAACCGAAGCAGCGATTATGGGTAAACGCGATGAGCTGCGCGGACTAAAAGAAAACGTTATTGTGGGCCGTCTAATCCCAGCAGGTACGGGGTTGGCTTATCATAATACGCGACGTATGCAGAAATTAGGTTTAGATGTGGCTACTGAATCTGATATTTTTGTAACCCCTGAAACTGTTGATAGCGAGCAGTCGGCTTGACACTAGTTAAGTAAGCCTATAAAATTCATCGTCTTTTTTACCGAATATGAATTTTATAGGTAAATATTTAGTAATTTAACGTACTTGTGCGAGCGAGTACGCTACACAGCACCCTTTTTAAGGGTGTGCGCGTAATTTATTTGGAATCGAGATAGTATGCCTACAGTCAATCAGTTGGTGCGTAAACCGCGTGCTGCAAAGCGCGTGAAAAGTAAAGTCCCTGCCCTTGAAGCTTGCCCACAAAAACGTGGCGTGTGCACACGGGTTTATACAACGACACCGAAAAAGCCAAACTCAGCGTTGCGTAAAGTCGCACGTGTACGTTTGACCAATGGTTTCGAAGTAAGTAGTTATATTGGTGGTGAAGGCCACAACTTGCAAGAACACTCGGTCGTATTGATCCGTGGTGGTCGTGTTAAGGATTTGCCTGGTGTTCGTTACCATACAGTACGTGGTAGCTTGGATACCGCTGGCGTTAAGGATCGTAAACAAAGTCGTTCTAAATACGGTACTAAGCGTCCTAAGAAGGCTTAAGTTAGTTTTTAATTGGTGTGGGGTTGCGGTAAAAGCGCGACGCGCGCCGCATTCCAGCATTAATGTAGTATTTGAGAGGTAGTTATGCCAAGACGTAGAGAAGTACCCAAGCGCGATGTGTTGCCAGATCCAAAATTTGGTAATCAAGATGTTGCTAAATTTGTGAATGTGTTGATGTCCAGCGGTAAGAAATCTGTTGCTGAGCGTATTATTTATGGCGCGTTTGAGCAGATGGGTAGTAAGTCAGGTAAAGATCCTGTCGAGATGTTTTTGTTAGCGTTAAATAACGTGCGTCCGGTCGTTGAAGTTAAGAGCCGTCGTGTTGGTGGTGCTAACTATCAGGTTCCAGTGGAAGTTCGTCCTGCTCGTCGCTCAGCCTTAGCTATGCGCTGGTTGAAAGAAGCTGCACGTAAACGTGGTGAAAAATCCATGGGTATGCGTCTTGCTGGTGAGTTGATGGATGCGTCTGAAGGTCGCGGTGGTGCGATGAAAAAGCGTGATGAAGTTCATCGTATGGCTGAAGCAAACAAAGCATTCTCGCATTTCCGTTTTTAATTTAACTGCCAGTTTATCCTGGCAGTCTTAACTGGGTAGTAAAAAAAGTGGCACGTAAAACTCCTATAGAACGTTATCGTAACATTGGTATCAGCGCACATATTGACGCTGGTAAAACAACGACTACCGAACGCATCTTGTATTACACAGGTGTTTCGCACAAGATCGGTGAAGTTCATGATGGTGCTGCAACCATGGACTGGATGGAGCAAGAGCAGGAGCGTGGTATTACCATTACTTCAGCTGCTACGACTTGCTTCTGGAAGGGCATGGATAATAATTACCCAGAGCATCATATCAACATTATCGACACACCGGGACACGTAGACTTCACTATTGAAGTTGAACGTTCTATGCGTGTGTTGGACGGCGCGTGTATGGTTTATTGTGCGGTTGGTGGTGTTCAGCCACAATCCGAAACCGTATGGCGTCAAGCTAATAAGTATGGTGTGCCACGTTTGGCTTTCGTAAACAAAATGGATCGTACTGGTGCGAATTTCATGAAAGTTTATGAGCAAATGCGTGCCAGACTTAAAGCAAACGTAATTCCAATACAGATACCTATTGGTGCTGAAGAGAATTTCGCGGGCGTTGTAGATTTGGTTAAGATGAAAGCCATTTACTGGGATGATTCTACTCAGGGCATGAAATTTGACGAGCGTGAAATTCCAGCTGAATTGTTGGATGAATGTACGTCTTGGCGTGAAAAAATGGTTGAAGCTGCCGCTGAGGCGAGCGAAGAGTTGATGGATAAGTATTTGGAAGAGGGTGATCTTTCAGTTGCTGAAATCAAAGCTGCGTTGCGGATGCGTACTATCGCTAGTGAAATCATGCCGATGATGTGTGGCTCTGCATTCAAGAATAAGGGCGTGCAAGCTATGTTGGACGCGGTTATTGATTACTTGCCTTCGCCTAAAGATATTCCCCCGGTTAAGGGTGAGTTGGAAGATGGTAGCGAAGGTGAGCGTAAAGCAGAAGATACTGAGCCGTTTGCTGCCTTGGCATTTAAGATTATGACCGACCCATTTGTAGGTCAGTTGATATTTTTCCGCGTATATTCAGGTTCACTAAATTCTGGTGATTCAGTCTATAACCCTATTAAGGGCAAGAAAGAACGTATTGGTCGTATTTTGCAGATGCATGCTAACCAGCGCGCTGAAATCAAAGAAGTGCTTGCGGGTGACATCGCAGCTGCAGTTGGTTTGAAAGAGGCTACAACTGGCGATACTTTGTGTGACCTGAATAAAACAATTATCTTGGAACGTATGATATTCCCTGAGCCAGTTATTCACGTTGCTGTTGAGCCAAAAACTAAAGCTGACCAAGAAAAAATGGGTATGGCGTTAAATCGCTTAGCTCAGGAAGATCCTTCATTCCGTGTTCGTACCGATGAAGAGACTGGTCAAACTATTATTTCTGGTATGGGTGAGTTGCATCTGGAGATTTTGGTTGATCGTATGCGTCGCGAATTTAACGTTGAGGCTAATGTGGGTGCACCGCAAGTTGCTTATCGTGAAGCGATTCGTAAAGCTGTTGAAGTCGAAGGTAAGTTTGTTAAGCAGTCTGGTGGTAAGGGTCAGTACGGTCACGTATGGTTGAAAATGGAGCCTAATGAGCAAGGTAAGGGTTTCGAATTTATCGATGCGATTAAGGGTGGTACAGTTCCGCGTGAATTTATCCCTGCCGTTGAAAAAGGCTTGCGTGAAACATTGCCAAATGGTGTCTTAGCTGGCTTCCCAGTGGTTGACGTTAAGGTTACGTTGTTTGATGGTTCATATCACGACGTTGACTCAAACGAAAACGCATTTAAGATGGCTGCATCTATGGGTTTCAAAGATGGTATGCGTAAAGCAAGCCCGGTGCTTTTGGAGCCTATGATGGCTGTAGAAGTTGAAACGCCTGAGGACTACATGGGGGATGTGATGGGCGATTTGTCTTCACGTCGCGGTATTATTCAGGGTATGGATGATACACCAAGCGGTAAAGTAATTAAAGCTGAAGTACCATTGGCTGAAATGTTTGGTTACTCGACAACTGTTCGCTCTATGAGTCAAGGTCGTGCAACCTACAGTATGGAATTTAAACACTATGCTGAAGCGCCTAAGAATGTTACTGAAGCAATTATCAACAAAAAATAATCTGACTATAAGGAATTAAATCATGGCAAAAGGCAAGTTTGAACGTACCAAGCCACACGTTAACGTAGGCACGATTGGCCACGTTGACCACGGTAAAACCACATTAACGGCAGCGATTGCGACTATCTTATCGAAGA
>Ga0265297_10007255_pt1 | contig 15477 bp, 21 predicted proteins | sample Munlanlwell13791_FD_192502 | JGI IMG/M metagenome (GOLD analysis project Ga0265297, IMG submission 192502) | Leachate microbial communities from a municipal landfill in Southern Ontario, Canada - Leachate well 137-91 | ecosystem: Engineered > Solid waste > Landfill > Unclassified | place... | reverse complement strand
TGGCAGGAGACACTGCACCCAATCCAGAATTTGTTCTTCATTCTGTCATGATTCCCCCACACTATCTGTAACTTCAAAATTAAGAAACCCTTTCTTAACAGCTTCTGCTTCGGCATAAGTTCTAAATACCGCATAGTAGATATTTCGCTCATTCAGCAACTTATTCTCAAACACATCCTGAACAGTTATTTCAACATTGTAACCTTCACAGAACCCGTCAGGAACATACCAAATCTTGAATCTAAACTTTGGTAACATTGTTACTCCTACTCTTTAAATAATCATGCTCACGATAACTATAGGTTTTGTTCCTGTAGAGAGCAAAGTTAAACGCATATTTACTACAAATACACTCTTCAGGAATATCACTACCATCTAATGCACAGCATGTAGTTGAAATATTAAGACTTCTCCAGCCCCTCTCTGTTGGTTCATACTCACCTGGTGCGCTATCATCATACCCCACATGCTCACAATTAAGACAACTCTTAAACAGATTGATTGTTTCTATCATTCAAACTCCTTATAATTTTTACTCTGCATTTGTTGTTTTTAACGGCTGCCACTTTTCACAGTTGCAGTAATAGCTATACACATTATAACCTAAAATAGAGCCATAACGTTTCTCAACATACTCCCAATTTTCTATAGAGCGTAAAGCCAGTATTTTCTTTTCTATAGCTTCTCTTTCAGGTGAGCTATATTTTGTAGTTTCTAACTCTTCAACTAGCTGGCCAAAAATAGTGTCTGTCTTATAGTCCTCTTTACTCATATTTTCAGTTAAAGCCAAAATAAACTCTTTTTCCCAATCATAACAGGCATGTTTACCAATACCACAAGTCTTACAAGAACGAGATTTGCATTCTGCCACTTTTCTCAAGGCAGCATTAAGCCCAATACAATAATTAAACTCTTCGCACGATGTGCAATTAGGAAAATGCTTCTTTTCATACGCATCTATTACTTTGGATTCAAGGGACTCTTCATCATTAACACAATTCCAGACTCGCTCTCTATGCGCTGTTTCCATTTTATACTTTGAACAATAAACACCTGCACAAGTATAAGGACAACTCTCCCCGCAAAACTTTGTATCTTCAGCATAAACCTGAATTTTAGACAATGCTAAAACTTCTTTATCGCTCATTATTAGCTCCTAAATCTTAAATTATACCCTTAGCCTTAAACTTTTCTACAGATTCCATAGTAATACTGAACCGAGAGTTTGAGTCCTTAAAAGCAATTAATAAACTTTTATTCATTTCCTGTTTCAATTATGTATCTCCTTCATAAATAAAACAATTTAATGTCTGTTGGGGCGCAATAAAAGTTCTTTTTATTATGACGCTCTTTCTTTGTTGTAATAGTAATCATTGAATCAATCTCTGTTATGGTTCCTTCCATCCAGCCATCTTCAGAGCCAGCATAAAACAAAACCAACGCCCCAATATGGGGTCTCTCCTTTGACAACTTTCCTATTTCACTATCTGTATAGCCAGCACCTTTTAAGTAGTCTTGAAAATCAGAGCATGTGTTACAAAACTTGTCACAGTATTGACATTTATCAAAATAATCCGTTTTAGGAATAATATGTTTTAAGGCTGCCTTTGCTATAAAAACAAAGACATCCGAATCAGGTATTTCCGCTTTAGCCTCTTCCCCTAGTTCATAAAAAAGATTACCCATAAACCTCCTTAACTAAAAACACTTGCCTTACCTTATTTAAATACTCTATACTCTCAAAAGTATTCAACATATCTTTGCGCATATTCTGGATTCGAGTTACCCCAATAATGGGTGAAACATCTAGTACAAACGTAATATTAGGCCGAGGAAACATCAATTCATTCTGCTCAAGAATATCAGAAAAACTAACTTGAAAAAGAACTATGTTGCTTATTTTTAATATCCCTCAATAATTTTTCTGCCTGTTCACAAAGTTTAGTGTATTTTCCACCTAGTGTGTTATTAGAATAACCAAGTGGGTGAACTAACAATAAACTATCGTTATAAAGATCATTTTTTGTTGCTAAAATTGTTTTGCGCCCTTTCTTAAAAAATATTTTCCTTAACAATCTTGATAACCACATGTAGTCTCCAATCTTTATTTTTTCATACTTATCGACAATTATAAAAAAAATGCAAAAAGATAATTAAAACAAGAAAAAAACGATAAACTTTGAAAAAATATTTTTAGTTAAAGCATAAATAAACGGAATTATTCCCTTTACACAAGTGAGTAATTACTCCCCATGCTATTAGTGCCTACTTTATCATATATTACAAAGTTGTAAACAAACCAACTAATAACCCTTATTCATGGTGGAAAAGTATTTAGTATTGTTCTAAAGTCTTTTTTAATGCTACTACCCATTCAAAACAAGGCTCATCAATTGGTGCTATATTACGCTTGCGCTGTGAAATAGTTAATACGTACGCCATAAACCAGTCTTTTGATAATTTTTCTTCATTTACTAACTGAAACTCCAAGCATCGTTTATACATGACATTAACCCAGTCACTGTATTGCAAAATTTTAATATTAACACCCGTGTATTCTTCTAATTCATTAACTCTTTTATTCAGTTCGTTATTTTGAACAGTGGGCACAGTTGTTACAAAGCCTACAAGACTAACATGATTGTGCTTAGAAAGCTTTTCTGAAATTTCTTCTATTTCTTCTCTAAGATAACCTTTTCCATATTTTGCATCCCACGCTTCAATAATTTCACCATTATCAATCAACTCAATATCACCAATATTTCCATGCTTTTTATTAGCAGAACGCATTTGAGATAGTGGGGCTAAATTTAAATCTCCTAATGAGTTATTTTCTTCAATGGCTTGCAAAAGAGTGTGCATACTTATTTCCAAAAGGCGTGCAGCATACCCGGATATTTCAATATGACTTTTCATAAAGGATTCTACAATATTTTGGGTTTTAAATACCTTAAGTTTCTCATTTGCAAGAGTAATTAACTCATTGGTTTTATTACTAAAGTCTTGGGCACTATTAAGTAAAAGAGATAACAAATATTTTAAGGATTCTATCGGGTCAGTTGCATTATTTTCTAATTCTTCAACAATACTTAACCACTGTATTTTTGCACCTCTTAACTGAGCTTTATATAAATCTGTATATGGATAATTTTCGGCTAAACTTCTTGTCATCATAAAGCCATCAGCATTTAAATGTAGTAAATCATGTTTTCTAAGAATTGGAGTTACATAGTCTCGATCTAAGGAACGCATTGAAATTCCATTGACCCATGAAAAGGAATTTCGGTTAGGGCTTGCTTTATGAAGCCTAATACTTTGATTAGAATCAATGGCTTTAATACTTAACTGCATAACGGTAAGTCCAACTAAAGCTCGTCCAATTTCACTTGTAACACTTCCAACTAGCTGTTTAAGGTTCTCTTGTGTTTTATAACTAATTTTAGAAGGAGTAATAGTAATTTTAGAAAGTTTTAAATCTTCAATAAGAGTATCAAGAAATCCATTTTTAAAAGCATCTTTTATTAATATATACCTTTTTTTCGTATCTTCAGAGACTATCCCTTCACTATAAATTTCCGTTCGGCCATCCCCTAAAAAATACTCACAACGATTTACATAAACTCTTATATGTTTCTCAAGGGATTCATCATAATTATTCATTTTATAGCCTTGTAAGTCTTTGAAGACTGCGTTCGTTAAGTGTTGGAAATGAATATGGAATAAGAATCATTTCTTTTGGAATTTGTTTATTTGTTCGACAACTTCTTATTTCATACCCAATATCTTTCATTTGTTTTAGTATTTCAAAGAGAATATTTTCTGGCACAGTAAAGGTATAACTCAAATCAGAAATATAAGTTATTGCCCCTACACATGCGCCCTCTGTAATCTTTTTTATAACTATCCACAGAGGTGCAGATAAATCATTATGTATATCCATTTGAATTTTGTAGTTATTTTTATTCTGATAGTAACCAAATAATTGCACTAAGTCATCTTTTAAGTTATGTTTATGTAATAATTGCTCAAGTATTTTCCATATAGCTGTGATAGAATTTATTTTACTTGAGTATGAAACAAGTCTTATACTTTGTATACTATTATTTGCGCTATAAGTTATACTTGGTGGAGTAATTGAAATCTGGTATGCAAATTTATTAATAATATCACACGTATCATATAGCTCTATTTTTAATTCTTTACTATTTAAGTTTACTATAACTTTATATGCACCAATATTATCTGTAGAATTGTGAATATGAAAATCAGTATTAACGGTAATATAACTAACTTCATTAAAATCCTCAGTACTCATACTTATCTTATTTTGTATATTAGATATAGCGTCTTTTGCTTTATGAGCATAAACAGTTGTTAAATTAGATTTTCTTTTTCTAAAACCCAATTGATAATTTTCAGGTATTGTTGGAATTGAGAAAGGCAATTGCACATTAAATAATTGTTGAAGAATACTTAAAGCCAGTATTCGAGCTAATTGGGGCGGAACAGAGTTCCCTAACTGGTGAATAATGTTTTGTTTACTCCCCTCAATAATATAGCTATCAGGGAATGTTTGTAACCTTTTGTATTCATCAACTGTAAATTGTCTGTTTTCCCAGCTAAATGGGCCTGTATATTGTCCGCCCTGAGCTTTTATTGTTCTAACAGGTGTCTCAGGGTCAGCCTTATATAAATAGTCTGAAAATTTTGACCTCCAACCAAAAATAGGTTTAGGATGCCCCATTTTTTCGGTATAAAAACTATAATTTAAACCCGGGGGAATATCATATAGGAGATGCCCATGCCTTCCTCCAATCCCAATTTTACTAAAAGATGTATCTATACCGCTTACTGCTTGTTTAGCTGTATAGTAAGAACGTTTATCTATAGAATCAGGGCCATGTGAAGGCTCAGGAAATAAGAATCCCCCATTTATTACACCAACAATAATTAGCCTTTCTCTAAATTGTGGAACCCCATAATCTGCTGCATCTAAAATTCGCCAAAAAAGTTTATACCCCAGTTCTTGAAAAACTGATTGTATTTTTCCCCACGGTTTACCAGATTGAGCGCCCACAATTCTATACACATTTTCAAATAGAAATCCTTTGGGCTGTAATTCATTAATGATTCGGGCATATTGAAGAAATAAATTACCTCTTTCATCATCTGTGCCATTAACCCCCGCCGCTCTTGCACCTGCCGCCGAAAAAGTTTGGCATGGGGGGCCACCAATAATAAAATCAACTGTTTTTACACTGGGGCAATACTGCCGTATATCCTGACAAATAACATCTGTATTTTCTAAATAATGCCCTTGTGCTATGTTACTTTTTAGAGTAGCCGCAAATAATGGTTCTATCTCATTACATTCTAAAATTGAAAAACCTGCATCACGAAAGCCTATATCTAAACCACCCGCACCACTAAAAAGGCTAATGGCTGTTACTGGCAATTTGAGATTTTGCTTACCCCACTGGCGTATTCTATCCCCAAAAATATCTGGCCAACCAGGGGATTCAGCTACATTTAGAGTATGAAGCGCATTAGAAAACCAGCTTATCCTATTCTCAATCTGAAACAATTCTATCGAGTTATCAATGAGTGCCATTAATTTCTTTTCCTTCTTTTAGCAATTCTCTTCTCAAGAGTCTCTTATTCACAACCTGACGAACAACTTGGTCGCATCTTTCACCGTCATTCACGAATCTAAAATTCCATCTGAAACTAAACTCCTGACAATACCTACCAAGGTGCTTGTCCGATACGTGATGAAAAATACCGTGAAGGCCACGCTTTAACAAGGCGAAAAATGCCTCATTATGATTTACATGCACACCCTTTCTCGAATATTCACGTTGCCCGTGATTCACTGTCTGATGACTTGAAAAGTCTTTGGACAAGCCATTGTATGCCTTCCATTCATCTGTCATTATACGGGCTTGCTCACTTACGTAAAGTTTGATGATGCTCTTCAATGTTGCGCTGTCCACAGCCTTCACGGGTTGGACAATGGCCTTGCCATCACGCTCAATCAAAGCAACCACTGGAGTCTTTTCAGTTCCTCTTCCTCTTTTATTATTCGGGTCTCTTGCGGGTCTCCCGCCTATATACGTTTCATCCACTTCTACTATCCCTTCAAGGAGTTTTGCCAAGGGCAATTCATTCATAGCAAGCCTTATGCGGTGCGCAAGATGCCAAGCGGTTTTGTAACTGCCAAGGCCAAGCTCTCTTTGGAGTTGAAGAGCCGACACACCCTTCTTGCTTGAACACATAAGGTGAAAAGCCATGAGCCACTGTTTCATTGTAAGGTGTGTGCCTTCCATCACCGTGCCCACTGTAACAGTGAACTGCTTGCCGCAAGCACTGCACCAGTATAAACCATCACGAACTGACTTACCCGTAACTTTACCCGCACTTTCTAATGAACCGCAATGAGGGCATATAGGAGAGTCAGGCCAGCGGAGCTTTTCAAGCTCTTGCCTTGCTTCTTCTTCACTCAATTCTGCAATTTCTAACAAGTTCATTTCTTCACCTCTCTTTTAAGTTGAATATAATATAAGAGGTGAAACTACATTTGTCAAGTGAATAATGGGTATTACAGTAAAAACTTTGAAATATTTTTAGTTATAACCTTAATATGTAAAGTTGTTAAGTTATTTTACTGGGGAATAATTACTCACTTGTGCGAAGGGAATAATTCCGAAAATAAATACCCATAAACCTCCTTAACTAAAAACACTTTAATATATTTCTGCAAGCACACATGTGGCATATACAAAATTTCAGGTATCATCTTATCCAGTGTAATTGTAAAAGTCTTGGCCTGATACTCATAAATCCGCACCGTATATTCCACAGTAAACAGCGCAGGAAATATTTTCTTAGGCATTTGTATTTCACCTAAAGAATCTGTGATGCCATCAAAAGCCACATACTTTTCTATAAAGGCATGATGATTTCTTGTGTACGTTGCTTTAGCCTCTATCTTGATGGCGTGGTTTGCAAAGAGATGACCATCAGATTCTACTAACTTTATGTGTATATAATTATCGCATAAAGAGATAGAAGCTATAAATAGTATAAATAAAAATCTTTTCATTATAGTCCTGCCCTATCCACAAATAGCCTCGTACTCATTATAGTTGTTATGCTCCTTTTCTTTTTAGTCCCAGCTATTAAACTGAATAGCATCCTCTATGGAATTCATTCTATTTATAACCTTTATAACCTTATCAAAAGACTTAAACTCCCACCCGTATTCTTTGCTGCACTTTACATTCATAGGCTTTCCAGAAGAAGTATCTGTAACAATGACTTCATCTGCGGTAAGAAACATATCTGGAGTATATTCCTTATACTTCTTACTCTTCAGAAATGCTATTATAGCATCTGGGTTCTTTGCATATTTTTGCCCCAGCAGATACAAAATATTTATCTCTTTCAAGATATAATCAGAATGGGTAAGAATAGATACTTGTGAATCCTCACCATGTTTTTTATCATACGCTCGAATGTCTCGTATTAATTTATGAAGCCACTTAATAGTATCTCTGGGATGCTGAAGGTCTTCCGGGCATACAGAAGCACCATTAAACATAGCGGCTTCATCCATTTTCTTATTATTGTAACCAACAACAATTTGTATTTTCATTTTTTTCTCCTTTATATTACCAGACCAAGCCCCCAAGCTCACCTTTATCATACAAATCTTCAAGAGTATATCTACTTAGCCAACCCTTCAGCAATTCCTTTGTATAAACACTATCAGAATTTCCCGCAAAAGGAAAAGTTACCAAAGTCCAGTCATGTATAGATACTCCACAAGCAGACACTACATGAGATGAGTAAGTGCTAAAAAACACCTGGTAACCATGAGTACAAGCAAGCATTTCTAAATACTCCCATATAGTATGGTGCAAATCAGGATGAAGATTATTACCTACAGGAGTTAAAATTACAATAGGGCTATTACTACTGATTGCATCACTTATTTCATTGCTTATTGCAATTAATTCAGGAACTTTGCACAGGCAAGATTCTGCTCCTTTACCTATACTAATCCCCATATGACTACACAAAAATTCAAGCAAGGTTGGCCCAGTATACGAGGACACTATATTACAAGTTCCTTTATGTGTATCCTTAACTGTTTGCAATGCTTCAAGATGCCCAGACCAATTAGAGCCTAAGAATAGATTTATTTGGCTCACAGGAACACTATTGCCATTAATCTCAATAGTTTTAAGCATTGTTACTTCTCCTTTTCTCCTTACTCTACACTTTTTCTGTATCTAAACTTAGACTGCGCTGGCTTATACAAATCAGGCCCGCTTGCAATATACTCCGCTCTGAGTTCAAGATAGTTTTCCTTGCCTCTGTGAGACATATACCACGACCTCACAGACCCCTCCTTTTTACCAGAAAGCTCGGCTATCTCTTGAGCCTCAATAGTGGATTCTACAGGCATTCTGTTTTTATGCCCTGTAATACCATGTATGTAGTTATAGAGCCTTTCCTCATAATTGGGCTTGTTCTGGTTACTCCTCACCCAATTCTTTACCACAGGCTCGGACTTACCTGTAATTTCCATTACCCTCTGCACCTCTTTCATATACTCAGGCTGAACCACAACCCGTATATAGTTTGAAAGCAGAGTTTTAAAATCCGGCTTATCTTTATTTTCTTCTACCCATTGTGTAACTTCCTCCAGTGGACGGTTAGTCCTTTTCATTATCATTGAGATATAGTGCTCTATAGTTCTTACCTTTGAGATATGCACTTCATCCATATACTTCTCAAGCTTTTCCTGAAAGTTAATATCCCCGATGTGCTTGGAAATCCAAGCTGTAACTGTAGAGAGATTACGCTTGGTTTTCCTGGCAACCTCAATAGCAAGTTGCTGGTTACAAATAGAAAGTCTTGAAGCTGGCATTTTTCTCCTTTATTCCTTTCTTTACAGATTTTCTAAAAATATAAACAAAGAAATAGTACCCAGTATAAGAGCAATATAACCAGACAAGCCCCATATTTCATAGAACAAATTATGAGGATACCTTGAAATACCGCTTGGCACAATAATACTACTCTCACCTTTTGACCCTGATTCAACTAAGGATTCTCTAACCCTAATTAGTGTATTGGACTTTTCAAGCTCAGTAGTATTTTCAAAGTTCAAAGAATCCAGAATAACTACCAATTGGCACAGGTTATTATACCAAAAGCCAATATCCTCATTAGGTGTCTTATACAAAACAGATGTATAGCCCGATGCTAAATTATGGCCTTTAGCGTACTTTATAGCCTGCTCCAGTTCTGATTCAGTTTGCCCCATTAGCAGCCCTCTCCAAATGCCCTGAACAGCCCTGAACAAACTTAACTCTCAGCACTGTTGTAACAGCCTATACTAAACAGAACAAAAAAACATAAACAGGTCTCATTGAAAGTTCTCCTTTTATATTGTTACAGTAATCGTATCTGGTTCTTCAACCTCTACAAATGTCCATGTATTCACTGTAGGGTATTTCGCTACATTGTGAAATACAAACTTTGTTCCTGTTCCCTCAATATTGAAAATCATTCTTTGCCCCTGCCTTGTTGGAAGCAGATTCGAGTGCTTGAAATACCACCTGAACCCAGTATTCAAAACAGCCATAGCCACAAAACAAGAGTGCCACTTATTACCATTGTCATTTGTAACGTTCCATACGTGGTACGCTTTCCGCAATGTGCCAACCAGGTTCTCTTTCAAGAATCTACCAGGCCAAACCTTTGCCGCAATACCTGGTAGCTCAGGTAAAGAAATAGAATCAAGCCATTTCTTTTTGCTACCATCCTCAAAAATAACCCAGCCGTTTGTTGTATCCCACTTAGGCATTTCTTCCCCCGTTTCTTTTTTAACTTACTCACAATATAAAGACCTTTTTTGAGAATGTCAAGAGAAATCTTTCAGAAAATAAAAAAAGTTCTCTGTGAGCAAGAGAACTTTTTAACGGAATTATTCACTTAACAAGATTTGGTTATTATTCTTTATCTTGCACTTATGAATATTAGTGAATATATTGCACTTCACTGGGTTATCCGCAAACCCTCTATTGGCATTGGGCTGTAACAGCCAGGCACCAAGTACTTTTTTGATATACCAAGCGCACCATTCACATTGGATATTCTAAAAATTTTTTCAGGTAGAACAAGTATTATTACCTATACGATATGGACAATTTTCTTCATGTTCCTTAACAGAGATAAGAAATTCTTCAGATGGCTTTTCATCATTTTCAAAATGTCCCATCATTCTATTGCAATACTCACAAGCAACCGTTATATTTTCTTTAGAAAAATATCTCTCAGCCTTTCCCTTTGAGCTACCTAAATAGTATTCCTTGCCATCAATAACTGTATAATGATTATAGCTAATTTCTGTTTTCATTTTACTTATCATCCTCATAAGACTCATGGGTTAAAGTAAACATATCACTCTCTTGAACACTTGTTATATTTTCCCCATCATTCCAGAATCTTTTGTTATCATTATAAATACATTTAGCCTTAAAGACAGAATCTTGTCTTATCACAATATATTTTGAAGATTCATTGGGCAAAGATGGGTATAACCTCCACGGAGAAACTGATTTTATATAGATATATATTTTTGGTTCATAACTCGCCTGCTCATCCACAAACTCAATATTATACCCTGTAAGATAGTCATCAACACATATAACAGGAATGTTTTTAGGGTTTATGTTGCTATCTTGGTAATCATCATCACGGTAATCGTCAACAATACGATGTAATTGTTTCATAAAATCAAAAGCGTTTATAGTTTTCATTTAATTTACTCCTGCCTTTATACCTTTTTATATATTTCTTTACCATTAAGATAAACTTTCGTTTGATATAAATTAATCATATTTTCTTCTTTCCAATAATCATTTAAGCTCCGTTACCACAGTATACTAGGTTCTCTTAAAATAACTTTGTTATCCTTATCTGTATAAGCATACGTTAATATTATACTATCATAAGCAGTGTAAATCATAGCTTCCACTCTACACTTTCTACTGGCTTGCTCAGGAATGGTCTTTTCTTCATTTACTATTCCTGTGGTAGATTCGGGCAATAATAACCATTCATCACTTAAACGAACGGGAGATTCACTTGTGCTAAAAACTGTTGAATGCTTAGTCTTACCCCAGAAATAAACCGACGGAGCATCCTTTAGCATATCATCCGTTGTGCCTTTATACCAGTACCTTTCTAAGTCTGAAACTATTTTTCCAGAATCTAAAAAACCTACTTCATACTTATCCCCCCTTTTAATTAGCACAGATTCTTTAAGTGGTGGTAAGCCATTCTTTATTTGTGTAAAAGCAACTTTGTTTTCTGTGGGAATAGGTTCTAATAATTTTAATCCAATAGAAATAAACAAAGATTCTGCTCTCAAAAAATTATCTTTATTATATAAACTTGCTTTCTTTATTTTCAGAGCTTTCTTTGCATCTTCTATGCTAAGTCCACAATCTTTAATGTAATAAGCATAAGTAGCGGCAAGTTCTAAAATATCTGTGCAATCACATATAACTCTAATAGCTTTGCCATACTGCCTAAGAATATACCTGTATTCTTCTGAGCCATAAGTAGATACAGAAGTAGGTTTAAGCCTATAAGTATGCGAAGAGGTATAGCATTCCTCTACTATTGTGCCTCGATGTATGCACAGACCTATATCTGACTGTAGCCCTGCACTGTATGGGCCATATTGATACAAAGTATAGTCATCATATTCGGTCTCCAAACCAAGCTCTTGTAGAATATATACTAATTTTTGAAGCTCTAATCTACTAATTCCAAACTTCTCATCACCAGCAGCTATAATTCCTTCAATTAAATCATGACTATACATTATACTAATTCCATTGTATATGGCCCATTAATAGATATATTTCTTTATTAAGCAGTTTATAATACTTCATCATAAAACTCCTAAAACTATTTTTCATTTATTCAACTCAAGTAAACAAATATCTTTTCCATTTATTTTTCGTAATAAAATTCTTTTAACAGGGTAAGTAAAGTCATTAATTATAATATACAGTTTCACTTTTCTGTACCTATTAATGAACTTGCGCCCATCTTTTCGTTGAAACCATTTTAATTCCTCTACAATATCTTGTGTTGTGAACCTTTTTTTTATACTTCCATCATACTCAAAAGTAGAAATTATACCATCTGTATAGTTATCAGGATTCTTATTCATATCCTGCCAGACTGTTACAGGGAGAATAACAACCGTATCTGTTACATACAAGGGCATATTTTTATGGCTCCTTGAAAATCCATATAAATCCGCTATTGTTATGCACATATAAACTCCTACTAAAGTATTATTTATCTTGACAAAACTGTTCATAAAACTCTTAAACATGTCTGAGTCTAAACTAGTACAAAAATCTTTTTCATACTGATTTTCCCAGCCACGTTTTCACCCTATCCTGCGCTGTATCTAAAGACTTATATTCTAAAGATATATCAAGTATATAGGACTTAATAAAGTTATAGATTTTCTCATTATTTACATCCTGATTATCTATCAAAAACATCACTAACTTCTTAAGAGTATCTTCATTGTTCTTAAGTATTTTCTCTGCTATCCTCCTTTGTTCTAACAAAATACGTTGTATTTCTCCATCTGTATCTTTTATATTTGTTAGAGTATCATTATCATTAACTGCATACTTACCATAAAATTTAGAGTAATAGCCTGTAGTTCTCACTAAATCCGATGCCAGTTCCGTTGCATGTCTCATATCAGAAACATTACCCAAGCTTACGAGATTCTTTCCAAAGACCAAATTCTCTGCTACTTCCCCACTTAAACTTACAGCAATATTATTAAGAGCATTATCTACCAATAATAAGGATTGCTTATTACTGTTTACTACAAATCCCGTGTTACTGCTATTAATACTCTTAATACATATTTGCTGAGGCACTGACTTATACAGATTCATATATACCAAAGCATGACCAGCTTCATGAACAGCTACCCTATGCAGTGTATTAATATCTATTTCTTTATTCAAAGAATCTATTTCAGCCTTTACCTCAAAAGATACACACTCATTATTAGGAAATGTAACCTCTAACTTTGAGTCCTTCGCTGTTAAATATATATCCCCCGTAGTGTCTGCAACTAAATTAGACATTATTGAAGGAATAACTGTATCAAATAAATTAGATATAGTATTAAGTACTGGGCGCACACCCTGTGTTGGATATACTCCGTTCCTATATAATAACTCATACACTGAATTATCTATCACCATATCAAAGCCGCATAGTTCTTTTACCTTTATTTGCTTCTTTGCTATATCCTTTTTTATTACATTAATAAAGTCATTCTTTGAAAGGCTATGATATATAATGTGTGTATTCCCTAACCGAGCTACCTGCTCAGGTTTGAACATAGTAGATAACCCATCCTTAATATCAAGAACCGATACTTGCTTAGTATGCTCATATAAAGTATCTGCATCTATATTAACATTGGACACTCGGTTAGACATTGTAAATACATTATCCAAGTTACCACTTATAAATATTAAGAGTTTGGAATATACTTGCTGCTTGTTTTCTTTATGCCTTAATTTAACTGAGGCATCCTTATATAATTGTATTAAATCCTTTAATTTAATTTGCACAAAGTCATCATCTACAATTATTGTATCCATGGGTATTTCTAAAATTTGATGAGCTATGCGTATTGCTGCAAACTCGGAGCTATCATACCGAAAAATATAAACATCCTCATTGTCCTTACTCTTATTATCTCTCCACCCCACAGCGTTATGATAATGATATTGCATTCGGAAAAACCACATAAAGGGATTTCCTATAATACCGTCAGATAGTAAATTCCAAATATCCCTATACGCATTATTTTGCACCTCATTGTGGTAAGAATCCAGTGTATGAAAATTTTGAAAATCATCTAATAATAAAATAGATGTAATGTCGCTATAAATGTCATTATCACAAAATTTTTCCTCTATGGTAAGTTCCTGTTTACCGTCATTTCTTATATTCACTGGTATTTCTACATATAAATTGTGCATTCCTAACAAATCTACAAGTTTCCTTACCAAAGATGTCTTACCAACACCCGTCATACCCCACAGATTTACAATAGTAGGTCTATTCAATATCTCTGGGCACACATACCAAGTGCTTATAGCTTTAATGATATTATCAATAACATCATCAAGACCTACAAAGCACTCTTTTAATTCTGCTCTGATTTCATTTAACTTAGCATACCTTTCTTTATACTGCTCAGGAATCATTCCGTATCCTTTCAAAAATTATTTGTCCATTTCTGTCTGCATACCAAAACTCTTTTATCCCGTAGTCCTTCATCATCTGCATACAAGAATCGCAAGGTTTGGAACTTCTCAAAACACCTTTAGCTGATATTCTTAAGACCAGTATTTTAGCTTTAGATTTATTTACTTTAAGCATAGCAGCTTTCTCGGCACAAAAAGAATTATGCCATGTCCTATACTTTTCAGGAATACTTAGTGCCGAACGTACCTCATTATGCCCCGTTGATAAAATTCGACCTCTACCTTTCCAGATTACCGCACCCAATTTATGGATATAGCCGGATTTAAGAGCCTCCTCAATACAAATATTTAGAAGTGTAGAACTTAACATTTACCACCAATTCTACCAATCCTACTATTCTTTATACAAAAATCCTTAGTAAATATGACTTGCAAAATCTCTGGCCGAGTATTCCTCTTTAAAATAGTCTTCATAGCAATCACAGGGCGTATGGCTATGATAATTTGCCAGAGGACATAAACCTTCTCTCTCTTCCACAGAAACATCTATTGTGCCATTAGGCCAAAATTTGCTAATTACAGCCCAGTAAGTATCCATCCCTTTCTCCTTTTCTTTTTAATCTTACTCCCAATATAAAGACCTTTTCAGGAAATGTCAAGAGAAATCTTTTCAAGAATAAAATTAATTCAGCCCCATCAACTTATTAAAGTCATAGCCTCTATCATTTAATAAAGAGACAATAGCCATGCAAAACCATGGCCAGGTATCCATTTGGTGATTCTTTCTTTGTTGTATTATATTTCTTAGGCATTTTAAATTCACACATACCATTCTGCCCTGCTTAAATCCCATAGGCAATAGTTCCATTATCTCTTTCTTATTTTTCTTCTTAATCACATCATTTAAGAAATCAATATATGTATCCGGCACAGGTGTAGTAAAATTCTCCTGTGATAGTGTCTTCTTCAAAATAGTGTGCATCCTGCTCTGGCTCTGTTTTGTAATACCCACACGGTACGTATCAAACTCAGTCCAAAAGCTCATAGAAGCCTCTAAGTAAAACCATACGTATATACTCTCTAAAACCTTATTATGCCCGTTATCCAATGGAGCTAACTTATACACAGTATT
>Ga0265297_10007254_pt1 | contig 15477 bp, 23 predicted proteins | sample Munlanlwell13791_FD_192502 | JGI IMG/M metagenome (GOLD analysis project Ga0265297, IMG submission 192502) | Leachate microbial communities from a municipal landfill in Southern Ontario, Canada - Leachate well 137-91 | ecosystem: Engineered > Solid waste > Landfill > Unclassified | place... | reverse complement strand
CGCTGTTTGAACCGGCTTTTTGCGAGAGCTGCGGCCATCAAAAACATGTCATGAGAGAGGCGGCGGAACGTTACAAGTCGCGAGGATTTTTTACAGCAAAATGCCCGGTTTGCAAAGAAGAAAAAAGTTTTGTTTTTCGAGTAAAAAACGATGAGAAAACCGACGATTTTTCGGGCGAAAACTGAACAGTTTTCTGGGACAAAAAGCGGTGGAAAAGCTGTTGTTTTTTCGAGCAATAATTGAGGTGAAAAAATGGATGACAATCGCCTTATCGAAATGCTGAAAAATCATAGTGATTCTTTGAGTGAATTGATTGAGGATCCTCACCCCGGACTTTTGACCTGGTGGGATGAGGTGCATAAACACTGGGGAGCACTTGCCAGGTTGTGGATCGGTCCGAATGAAACAATGGCGCCGGATGACAATCTCTCCCTCTTCGAGGTGACCAATCGAAATACTAGGGATTCCCGCCGGATCCGGGCATCCTCCGAAATGGGCGCTATTAAAATATCCAGCTGGCCGCCGGATGTTTGTACAGTGGCGCGGATCACTCCGCAGGGTGATTTCTAACCCCTCTTTTTGAAGAGAATTCTACAACAATGGCTCGAAAAAAGAATCCTGATTTCTTCGACAAGCTCAATGAGACCATTGGAGGTCTTGGTGATTTATTGGGACGCTTTCAGGAGATGCGCTGGGAGGATTCCGGCGACGCAGAGCGTTTGCCTTCCGAGCAACCCGCACCGCAACCGCGCGGGTTGACGGCTTACCAAATCCTCGGCGTCGATCCTGACACCCCGATTGAAACCATCAAGAAACGCTGGCGCAAGCTTTGCTCCATTTATCATCCTGATAGCGGGGCCACCGACGATTCCATGTTCAAAAAAGTGAATGAGGCGTGGGAGATGATCAGGAGAGATAAGGGATTGCTATAAGATGAGCACTCTGTGTGGCGATGTAATTTACGAGTATTAGAGGCTCTATGGCTGTTGAATGTTATATGATTTCTTATATATAATAGTTACACAATCATATTGGAGAATAAGATGGCTAAGAAAATGATACAAGTCCCGGTCGATGAGGACCTGCTTGAAGCGCTTGACCAGGTGTCTCTCAAACTGCGGGAGTCAAGGTCCGAGATTATTCGCCAGGCGTGCAAGCGTTACCTGTTGGATATGAAGGATGAAGAGATGGACAGATTGTACCAGCAGGGGTACAGAGATATGCCTGAGGAAGCGGAGTTGGGTGAGATGCAGATCAGCGTGCTCAGCCAGGTGTTGCCTGCGGAGACGTGGTGATGCATCGAGGTGAAGTCTGGTGGGCTGATCTGCCCCTGCCTGTTGGAAAGCGCCCCGTTTTGTTGCTCTCCAGAAATGCGGCATACAAAGTGAGGACATCTGTTACCGTGGCCATGATCACCCGGACCATCCGCCAAATCCCTGTTGAAGTCATGCTTGGCCCGGAGGACGGGATGCCGGCCCGGTGTGTCATCAACCTGGATACCATCGTCACCGTTCCCAAAACCGCTCTGGCCGGGCGGATCACCTCTCTCTCGTCCGAGAAAATGTCCGCCGCCGAGAAGGCCATTATCTTCGCCCTTGATCTGCATGTTTGATGTGGTTTGCGAGTGACTTGACAATGTCCCCCCTCAGGGTATAACATCCATGCAAAAGCACAAAATCAGGTGAACCGGATTGAGACTATAGGGTAATAGTCCGGTCACCGCTCGCTGGCGTGAGAAGTCGAGGCGAGACGTTACTTAAATAGTATCGTCTCGCCTTTTTTATTAAGTAAAAAGGAGGAAAATCATGAAAGTCAGTATGTCCATCGCCGATGCCATGGGGGACCCGCGCCTGTCCGTTACCACCAGCCCCTTCGCTCCCGGAAAGACCATTATCAAAAGGGCCAGCTTCCCGAAGGGCCAGACTCCGGCTCATCTGAAAGGATATCTCATCAAGAAGGGTGAGTGTGCCGGCCAGACCGGAGTTGTTGTCGGACCGAAGGGCCAGCCCATTCCCAAGACCGCGGCCTGTGTAAAAGAAAAGCACGGAAGATAGTCGAAACATGCAAGGGAGGCCCCATCAGGCCTCCCTTCCTCACTGTCATGATTGAACTTGAACAGGTAACCTACTTTCGGGAACGAAAACCGCCTACTCTCAAGCAATTCCTCGTGCGAAGAGCAGTATCGGAAGCTGCTGCCAGCGCCAAAGGAGAGAAGGGAGTCAGCTTGAGATCCGGTAGTCCGATACCCAAATCGGCAGAGAAGATCGGGCAGAAGCTGGTTTCCTTGAAAGACCTTGACCGGCTGGCCGCGGATCATCCCGAATGGGTAAAGGAGTTTGAAGAGAAATATGGAAAACAACCCCGATCTCATTGACCCCGGATCCGTGAAGCTCCGCTTCCTCATCGATAGCGACGGCTGCACTCCCTGCGAGCAGGTCTTGAATCATCTGAAAGATTACGGTGGTAAGGTTGAAATCATCGATCCCCTTTCAGAGGAAGCCGAGCCATTCTGGGAGAACGATCAGGTCGCCTCACCGTCCGCCAGGATAGTGACCGGAGACGGCAAAGAATTCCCCTGCGAGGTTTTCATGGATGATCATAACCTTTTGCTAAAGTGTGACGGGAAGTTCCTTATAGTCAAAGAGCCGCCAGGTTAGGTTATCTAGGGTTTTTTCCGGCAGTGACACACTCGTTATACTCCCTCAGGTACTCTTCGTTGCAGAAAAAGTAGCATCGGCAGTGGTTCAGCTCCTTGATATCATCGAGGTAGTTATCACACGGGCAGGCCGGCCGATCGGGGACGCAGGGGCAAGCTCCATTTTTCCGTGCAACCACGGCAGCCCATTTTTCTATTGTCCATCCGGGATGAATCCTGATCCCGGGGTTTCGGTCAAGCACCTTTTGGAGCGATTGTCGGATTTCTTGAGTGTCTGTCATCTGATCGGAAGGAAACTATGGCTCTCTCTGTACGCAATCTATGAAGCCGAAAGCGGCGATTTCATCCAGCGCATCTGCAGCTGCTTCAAGTGATTCCGCTGCCATGATCGCAGTCTCAGGCTCATCTTTCTGATGAAGTCCGTCCCGGATTTCCTCCTGAAGCCTTTCTGCAAACTGCAGATTGTTATACCTCCCATGGAGAAGCCTCGATTTATCGACTGAACCGAATTGAGCGAACTCGGTTTCGAAGAGCCTGTCTACGGATGACAGGATTTTCTTGTGGTCAAAGACCGGGCGTGGTTCGTCGGCATCTGGGGTACCACCGTGTTCCCTGGCTTTATCAGCATGGCATCTTGCCTCGGCGGCTTCAGCCCTCAAAGCTTCGGCAGAGGCCTTGGCCAGTTCTCTGAGACATTCACAGCTATTGCATTCCATTTTCAAGCCTCCATTTCATGATCTGCTGGTCAGTGCGCTCAGTTGCTCGGTTCCCAGGAGCTCCTTGCGCAGATTCCGCATATCCGGCGCCAGGCTGCGGTAATATTTAGGATCGTTTCGGGTCACCGCATCGAGGGTAAACTCGGGCAGATGTTTTTCGGACCAGTTGATGATCTGGTCGTAAACTGGATTGGAATCCATGGAGACCAATTCCTCCACAATGGGCAGCAACCCCATCTCGGTGTGTTTGTGAAGGCAATCGCAGGGCTTGTCGGCTATCCGGCCGCCGGCAACCAGGTCCGTCTGGAGCCGGTACATCTCCCTTCCCAGTCGCCGCTTTAGTTCATCTACCGTCTCCTGGGTGGTCGGCAGCGGCGCCGCTGCAGGGGATGGATACTGATCCGGTACTCTGACTACGGAGCCGCCGGATATACTTGCAGTAGGTAATTCCTCAACTGGGGAGGATACCTGTATCCGGCTGCTGCTTATGATGGCGGCTTTGTGTTTCTCCCAGTCCGGTTCCGATCGGCTAAGGTTATTGAGCGGCAATGCCCTTACCATTTGTATTATCGTAGCAATGATTCGTCCGTTCATGATGCTGCCTCCCGTTGCCTTCTGGATTAAATAAAAAAGGCGAGACGCCACTATACAGTAGCATCTCGCCTCGACTTCTCACGCCAGCAAGACTGATCTGCAAAAAGATTAAAACTTATTGAAGTCATTGTCAACACGACCCATTATTCTGGGCAAGTTGACAAATAAATAGTCCGGTACTATATTAGTGCCATACTTCAAGCGTAGTATACTGAAGTACCCGAATATAGCTCGCTGGCGTGAGAAGTCGAGGCGAGGCATTTGATGCATCATGCATGCATTAGTGCCTCGCCTTTTGTTTTAGTAAGGAGGCTGTATGATAAGAATGGAAGCCAGGTGCTCCGATCCCACCTACACTGCCGAGATCAAAAATCATAGCGATTGGGGAGCATACTGCCGGCGTCTTCCCAAGAAAGGACTCAAGCCTTTCATAGTTGATGCGGGTACTGGGGAAGTACTACTTGAAGCAGGATCCTGCAATCCGTCGGCGGTTGCCAAGTTCTTCCGAGAAATGGGCGAAGACGTTACCGTACTTGCAGACGCATCTGGTAAAGGGTCGCCGGTTGAGACGCCTTACGGGGAAACCATGTTTCCCATGGAGGTCTATCTGCCATCCGAGATATTTGCCCTGTATAACCACGCCCTGGGTGCCGGATTGACCGACCAGCCTGATATAGTATCATTCCTGGTTGAGTATGCCGAACTGGGTTTCATGCAGAAGCACGGATTAGCACTCACCCTGGCGCCGGTGGATGAATTCCAGCCGGCCGGGAATTTCATAGACGAGCAGATCGGCGATCGCCTGGATAAACTGGAGAGGAACGTCGCCATGATAGTGGAAGCTCTCACTAGGCCAGGCGGCGGCAGCAAAGATCCCGGAGGTACAGAAGGTGGCTAAATTCGGGGATGTCAAAATGGTGCGCAGTGCTTTTCCTGCTGCCATACCAAGGCGGGGAATGACCATCCCTTTTCCCGATGCTCGACGAAGCGGCGCAAATGATGACGAAGTATCTCCGGAGCAAATGCTCCTTGAGATGGAGAGGACAGATTTGACCGCAGCCAAGCTGGAGGAGCTGCGCAGCCGGATAGAAATGAAGATCGCCGAGGCCAAGCAGAAGTCGCATGAAGCCAGGCAAAAGCTGGCCGTAGCCGGAGACATATCAGGAAAGCCAAGACGCTACAGTATCGTCGCCGGGCAGATAGTTGAGGACCCGGATGGCGAGTATACATGGATACAGGCTCTGCAGTACCTCACGGTGCAGATGGGAGCCGGCCAGGACGATGGCACGGACAAGACTCTTAATGTTTTAAACAGCCTGGCCGAATACGAGGCCAGAACCGGCAAGACTGGAAATCGCGAACCAACCGAACGAGAACTGGAGCTGAGGAAGGAGTTGGAAGAGGCCAAGCAGGAGACGAGGCGGCTCGAAAAAGAACTCAATAACGCCAATCTTGCCAATTTCAAAACAGAGGTGATGCAGGCTATAAACGATATCAGGAAAGCCGGAGGCAACGGATCCGGAAACCCTCCCAAACCGTTTATGGAGCAGATTTCCGGCTTCGTGCAGCAGTACAACGGCATGGATGACAAAAACCCTATCAAGGGCATTATCTCCAATGTGATAAAAGCCTTTGTAGGCGGCAATGATCGCATACCGATAACTCAATACAAGGACGCCGAAGGAAACCTTATTCCCGGACTCAGTCTATCCCCGGAACAGTTTCTCCAGCATGAGCAGATACTGTTCGAGGAGCGTAAGAGTCTCAGGGAAGCCTCCAATAGGGAGAAAATGTTCGACTCTCTCGAAAAACTCGCCTCTGGAATAGGCGGCAGTTCTGTCGGCGACGCCATAAAGGATGCGGTGGGGCATAAAAGGGATGGTGCAGATTCAAAGCCGGTGCAGCGCCGGGAGACCGACGAATCGGCTGACCTGGCAAGTTGTCCAAGATGTCAGCATCCCCTGGGGCTCACCGCAGGAGGGTTGCTAAAATGCCTGAATGAGGATTGCGGACAGACTTATGATCCGTCTGCCTCTGAGAAGGACGGAAGCTAATGGGGTTATTTGATGCAATAAAAGCTCAAGCGAAACAGTTCGCCCTGCAGCGGATGACGGAGGAGGTCACGGATTTTTTTAATTCGGCCGTAGGCGGTCAGAAGAACCTCGATGTGCTGATAGGCGCCGGGATGACATTCTACGAAGCGGTTCCGGTAATCTTCAGATCACGGGAGGGCGCTGCGTGGCTCAAGAGAAAGAAAATCATAATCGATGTCAGCGTTGAGGCTGATATCCGGGAACAACTGATCGAGAAGATCCGAAAGTCATCTTTCAGCAGCTATCTGAAGTCGATGGATATCGAAAGCTCCATTGCCGGCTTCGGGGTAATCATCAAAGAGGCTGGCTTCAAGGTGCCGGAGTGGTATCTGAGGGTGTGCCTGGAGGAATTCTCAAAGGCTCTGCGGTCTTGACATATGGAGGCTTCGGGGCTATGCTCGTTTTAACAAAACCTCGCTGGCGTGAGAAGTCGAGGCGAGATGCTGCTATATCGTGGCATCTCGCCTTTTTTATTGCTGATGGGAGACTCTGATGGCAAAAGATCTGCCGGTAGCCTTTAATTATCCTCAGGACATAAGTAAATTCACTTCTCTGAAGCTGAGCCTGATGGGGTTTCCGGCGACCCTCTCCAAAGGGGATCCTTTTGGCGATCCGATACTGTTTTTTCACCTTGCAGGCATAGTGAATGATGACGGATACACCTGCAGGTTCCGATCCTTCAAGATAACCGTCTGCGAATTGACTATCGTTGACAGCCAGATAGAAGAAACGGAGATTGGAGTAATCTTATCCGAAACCTTACCGGAAACCGGTCAGTGGAGTGCTTCAATTGTCAATTACTGTGTCTCAGGGGTTGATGGAACCCGCCTGCCGCTTGAGGAGCCGTACGGCAAGCCTGGCACATCGAGCTATCAGGCGTATTATGCCTGGGCCAGCTGGGGCAGCAAAACAATACCTGACTGGATAGAGATTCTTCAGAGGGGATCCGAACCGCAATACAAAGTCTACAGATTTCGGCCCGAGGCCGTATGGAACCTGTACCGCAACGGCGCGCTGATACAGTCGGTGGCAACAGATTCAAATTACCACGAAAACTGGAAGGCTTATGTTGACTGGGAGGTCGCGCTGATGCCTCCTCCACCGTATCCCAGCATGATAATAGATGATCCGAACTCCTATTTCCCTACGCAAATCGAACACGATCAGCCGTTCGACACGTCGGTCAAGGCGGTAATACAAAACTCCGTTTCAGAGGCCGAAGGTACTGCCTTTTTGGACATCATTTACAAGGGGAAAAGAATTCCGATTGCGACGCATGCAGTTAGCGGACAAGCTTCTTTCGAATATTCCCCGGCCGGGTTGACGATCGAGTCTTTATTGGGAAAAACATTTACTGAAACAACATTCATCACCTCGGCGGAGCTGAAGTTCGTTACGGGGTACATCGACGACTCCGGTCAGAAGCAGCAGACCAACGAGTGGCTGCGCGGTATCAATGTCGTGGTGTCCGGAGGAAATGGAGAAGAACCCCAACCGGAGGAAGAACCCTCGCTACTTGATAAACTGGCGATGCCGGCAGTAGTAATCTCGGGAATAGCGGCAGCTATCGGCGGCGCCGTGATGCTGTTCCAAAGGAGGCGATAGTTGGAAGCAAAGGACGCTGTTATTTTGGGTCTCCTGGGGACTGGCGGCGTTGTGACCGGCGTTGGAATCTACTATGTGCTTAAGGGCAGGAGCCGGAGCGAAGAGCTTGAAAAGGTGCTCGAGGAGCAGGAGGAACTCCTGAATGATGTGAAAGCTGAAGTGCAGGGTGTGGCGATAGAGCTGCAGAACGCCGAATACCCCATGTCCGAGGCGGTCGCCGATGGGATTGCCAGGGAGATGGCCCTCTGGGAGTGGAAGCTGAATAAGGCAATCGAGCTTAACGAAAAGGCGCAGGACCTGGGATCCGATCAGAATTTCATAGAGGAGTTCACTCAGACGATTGCCGACACATTGAAGGAAGTGGGGATATTCGTGCTGAAGGGGGTAATTGCGGCAGCGGTTGCTGTCGGCATAGCCAAAGGCGCTATGTATTTCGGGCCGAAGATATTAAAGGCGATCATCGAGTGGATCAGGGGAAGTCGCGGCGGTCCGCCTCCTCCATGGACCTGCGGTGGTTGCGGCGCCCAGTTTGGCAACGAGGCTCAATTGCAGGAACATGTTGAATCTGAGCATACGCCTACATCCAACGAAAGTTCCATAGCTCAGGCTAAGGCTCAGTTCAATGCTCTATCCAATCCGGTGGCGAACGCCGTGGCGGCCGAATCCGGGCTGTACCGAAACACCGGTTCGAACTGGAAGAATCTCGCCGGTCTGGATCTACTGCGGCTTAGCTGGGGATCAATGGCCGTTGAGAATGTCGGACTAGGCACCGCTGTGGAGATTTCCTTAATGAGGTCTGTGTCCACCCTGCTGTTGGCGTTGTGAAATGAGGAGAATCGATAGTGGAAAACGAGAATGACAACAGCCCCAACTGGCCGAAAGTGGCTTTTCTGACCCTGATTACAGGAACCTTGACGGCCGTCAGCGCATACGTGGTGTCACAGATGATGAAGGAGCTAAGCAGGACGGTTACTGAGAATAAAGCGGACTGATAGTTATGTGGACGGCGGATGTCAGATTCGGCGATATTTACGATATCAGGGAATTCATTACTCCCTATAACCTGGCTGTGCGCAGGCTGACAGAGAAGTTGATTTCCGGCAAGGAGTCTGAGGAGGAAAAGGTGCTGGCCTGCTGGAAATGGGTGGTGGAGGAGATCGATTATCCTCTGGATCACGATGGAAATAACTCTGATGCCTGCGTGCTGTTAAGCTGCTACACCGGATCCGGAGGAAATGATATCCGTGCTATCAGCAAGGCCCTTAGCCGAAAAAATCTAGACAAATTTAAATTACGTCTGGGGCAGACGGACTTCTGGCAAATGCCAGCCGAGGTTCTGGGATGGCGCAACACGGCGGGACGATTGATGGGGGACTGCGAAGGGTCCTCTGTGGCGCTGGTCTCCATGATGCGCTATTTCACGGACGAAGTTTATGCCCATCTCGGGACTGTAGGAGGGTACGGGCATTGCTGGGCGGAATGGAGAGGGAGCATACTTGAAACAACACTTGACCGTCTGCCGGGGGGTGGGAACGTGGGTATAACGGAGGTCATTGAAAGCCAATCGCCCCACGATTATCGGTCCGACGCCAAATTCAATGATCGGGTTTTTGAGGGCGACCTGAGCCGGTTCAAAGGATTTAGCGTCGGAGCGCTCTCTGAAGCGGAATACTGCTGGGGAGTCCGCAGTAAAATCAGCAGAATGAGGGGGATTGCCGTTTGTTAACACGTTGTATACAATCCTGACCATGGGGAAGAAAAGCTGCCCGAGCCAGAGGAATACTACTCTCATTCGGGTGAGTGTTAATGACTACAAGACCCTCAAAGAATCCAGCGACCGTCTGGATATCAGCATAGCCGAGGCTCTTCATCGCGCTATATTGAACAATTCCGAGGAAGAGCGGTCGGTGTTGAATTGCCTGCGGGCCATGTGCAAACACGGCTATGGGCGGATCGAGATCATGGTGGTGGGCCACAAAATCGACCGCATTACACCTTCGCCGGTCTTCAGCAAGAAGGCTGGCGACTTTGCCAAAGCCGGTGAATTTTCTGCGGCAGTCGGCACTAGGCCTTGACAATTTCATGGAATAAGATTTAAGCTTTCTATAACGTAACTCGCTGGCGTGAGAAGTCGAGGCGAGGTAGTTGGTGCTAAAGCACCGCTGCCTCGCCTTTTTTTATTTCCGTAAAAAGGAGGGGGAAATGGCCATCGCAACGGCAGCATACAGAAAAGGTTTCGACTTTTCCAGAGTCAAGGATATCGTCTCCGGGAGCGATATCGCCGGAACAGGTGTGTCTTTGGTCGGCCTCAATCTGGGAAACGCTATCCAGGGATTGGGTGCCGATACTCCGGAGGAACAGCGCAAGTTCTTTCATAAGCACAGCACGTCGTTGATCACCGGAGGGCTTACCGCTGCAGGTATGGGCGGGTATTGCTACGGATTCGCACCGGATTTCAGCAGCACCCTGTTCCTGACTTCGGGAATTCTCTTCCTGAATGAGATCAGCAAAAAATTCTGGGATTCCAGTTCTCTCCTGAAGCCCGGGGCTCGGACTGTGCTGGTCAGCCGGTCTCAGTTGCAGGCAATGAAGGCCGTTCAATCAGGCAAGCTGGTTCCTCAGGGGCAGATCCAGACAAGAACTCCCCAGATGTTGAACTCCCGGTCCCAACTGGATGCAGGGCAGAGATCGAACGGGAGCAGAGGCGCCGCGGTTTCAGTACTGGATATTTAACGGCTCAAAAGGCTTTCTGAGACGGAAAATGAAAATCTACGATCGGGAGGTTATCTAATGGAACATAATGAGCTTCGATGTCTTTGCGATTATTTGGGGGGTGCTCAGGCAGTCAACACATGGGCAAGGCCAACGCCTCTGGCGGTAGGCGGCGAGCTGGAGGTTGATGAGCGGGCGGAGATCGTTTATGCCGAAATCTGGCCGCCGGTAACGGTCGCCGGGGTTGAAGAGGAGTTGCGGAAAGTAGTGATCGTGGTAGACGGCACGGATATTTCCAACTACATCTCTCTTTCTGGAATCCAGTCCACGCTGATGGCTCCGCCAAAGGACCGCATCTGGGGAGCGAAGTTATTCAGCTTCGGCACTCCCAGGAGCAATCTGGCATTCAAGTCCACCACCATCAAATACAAGCAGAACGTAACTGTTCACACACTGGCCGGTCCGACCGTCCCCATAACCCAGCCATTCCGCATCAGGTTGTGGGGCTACATCTATAAGAAATCCGAACTGCCGACCATTTTTGGCGAGATGGTGTTTCCGCCTGCGGTGGTGGATGAGGCGCGCAACCGGTCATTCCCGCTGGCCAAGGCTCCAATTCCGGTCAATGCCGATACCTGGCTTACGCTGCCGGGAGGAAAGGACCAGGCCATTCCCAAGATCAATCCTTTCGCTCGCTATGCCTATAACCTGCTGGCCACCGACGGACAGCAGGGGGATTACCAGTTACGCTTCGAGACGGGCGGGGTCAGTGAGGCGGACGAGAATCTTTACTGGGAGTTCGACGGCAAGGACGCCCTTTTCATCAAGAGCCTGGGTGTCAAACTGATTGGCGCGGGCGCCAATCTGGCACGCACCGGACTTCGAATTTCGGGCAGTTATCACCCCAAGGGACCGACAACCAGGTCGTCTCTCTTCCCCACTACACTGGGCATCAACAGCCTAACTTCGGTCATCTGGCTCCATATGCTCCGGCAAACCACCCGTATTTTGCGGCCATTCCGTTGCTGGACCAGCCTTATCTTATCTGGAATGAGATTGGTTATGTGGTCATCAGGGACGACGGCGTGGCGCCGGTACCGGCCAATACCTGCGTGATTGCCCTTACCGGAACCCGTCTGGAGATGCGAAGCTAGCGGAAAAACAGGGAAGCTAAGGAGGAAGAAATGAGGAGAGTACAGTTTGTACCGGGCGCCGTAGTATCTCCTGCGGCCATTACTATCCCAGTAACGGAGCCCGATATCGCGTCGGTGGTATCGGCTCAGATAATCAGGGTTCCCGCCGGGCTGACCGACCATGCGGCGCACGCACATGATTTTGTCAGCGTAGGTCTCGGGGGAGCTGTAGCTAACGCCTTGGGATTGCCGGCCGGGCTTGACACGATCAACGATGCCGGGGCAGTAGGCAACCACACTGTGGCCGGAGGCGGCGTGAGCGGCGTTCAGGATAACACAGCTCAGGTTCACAGCGGAGCTGACCCGGTCGTGGCGGCCGTTCCCACAAAGCTCACTTCCCGGACCGTTTCACTGGATGTCAATACCGAACTGGGCGATATCCTCGAATTGAACTACCTGGAGGTCGGCGAAAGAATCCTGGTCAGCTAAAGATCAATCGAATACCGGACCAGACTGGAGGCTTGCCGGTCAGGACCGCGATGTAAGCATACTTCGCCTGTCGGGTTGCCTCGATACCTGACAGGCGATTTTATCAGGAGGATACAGATGGAAGCAGGCAAAGTGGTGCTGGGAGTGGGAGTGTTGGGAGCGGCAGCGGGAGGCAGCTATCTCATTCTGCGAAAAATAGCGAAAGCGGAACCTGAACCCGAACCCGAGCCTGAGCCGGAATCTTCGGCCCTTTCCCTTGGCGATCTTTACTGGATAGCGGACGGCCATCATCTCCAAAATGAAACTGTCGAACAGGGCCAGGCCACTAACCCTCTGCTGGTGAAGCTGGACAATACCGGTGCGGCGCGCTCTTTCCGAGTGGAGATCTATCTTGGAACCACTCTTGTGATCTCGAATCTCCTGATCAGCTGTCCCGAGGACGGTTCCGGATCAAATCAGGCACAAATATTGATTACTGATTCCTTCCCGATCGGCAATTACATCGTGAAGATAAAGGCGATTGACCAGTCTACCGGTACTACGGAGTTGGAGACAAGCATAACGGCATTCGGAGTCAGCAGCAAACTGTATGTAGTAGAGCCGTACGAACCTGAGCCAGGTCCCGGTCCCGGCCCGGGGGGTGAGACGGTTCAGGTGCAACTGGCGTCTGTATGGAATCAGGTTGCCGGCGCCGGTGTTGACTATTCCGGCTATGCAGTCTGGGCCTGCAGAAATGACGAATGGCTGGCGTATCAATATAACGCCGGCGTCGATCAGATCGGCTATTTCCAGACCGGCGATCTGGTTTGGCTATACAACATGGGAGGGCAAATCACCCTGACTTACGGCGGCAGAAACCAGAAGCTTCAGGCGGGCTGGAATGAGTTCACCTGGTAGAAGCAGGCAATTTTCTTGGGAGGAATAAACGATGCCGATCAGCGAAGCGACAATTCGAGCCGTCAAATACCCGCCGGAGAAGGTGCCTGATTCATGGTTCGGGAACGTCCCGGCCAATTCCGAGGTGTCACCGCCGCTTATCGATCTCAAGCGGTTCAGTCCCTATCTCTGCATGCTGAGCGATATCCAGCTGGCAGCCAATGCCAGCGTGGAATTGCGAGCCAGATACGGCAAAACACGGGTAAACGAGAACACTGCCGCTATGCTGAACACCCTTCCCGGAGCATGGCGACTGATGGCCAAGGACGAGATCTATTTGAACTTCTTCGGCCTGGCGCCGGTAGCCAACTACACCAGCCATTTTGGATTATGGGTAATCTCTCCGACCATCGCTCACAAGATCGCATTGGGCATATCCCTCACCGGCGCAGAAATGGAGCTGGCAGGCAAGCTCAACATCCAGGATTCGGTCGACAAGGGTGTATTGCCGCTTCCGATACCGTATCAAATCGAGCGGGAGTACATGGTGATCGAAGAGGAGACTCATGCCAGATCGGTGAACATTGCCTCGGCAAACGTGGTTTTCAATATTGAGAGCATCTATCCTCGCACCGGCGAGATCGTGGTTCTTACAAGAATAGCCGCCAACCCGGGAGCTGCTGCCGACGTCATCCGGTTAATTGTCGATCGCGATCAGGACATCGGCTATGCCGACATAAGAACTTTCCCGTTGAGCCTCCTGCCTGGCGGAGAAATCGAGTGTTTTATCCCGGCAACAAAAGAGATCCGCCTGACCTGCCAGGCAGCGGTAGCCCCGGGCGCACACCTGTTCCGTTATACGTTCCAGCGGATACGGCTGAATAACATTCTCCGAGCGAGATTTGGTCTGGCAAGCAAGGATGAGCTTCCTGGCGATGTCTGGGAAAAGTGCATCGCGGGAGTTCTGTAAAGAGGTGATCTGATGGCAGAGAAAGATGGCCAGACTGCAGTACTCGCCGGAGTTGCCGCCGGAGCGGGGTCTTTCCTGGGTAACCTGTTCACAAAGAGGCCTTCGGCTGCCGCTGCGTCCGAAGACAAGCTGGATCATCTCATCGACGTTTCGGAGGCGATACTAAACGGCCTGGCACAGGTGAACTTATACCTGAGCCAGATATCAGGCATGGAACCCGGCGAGACTCCTGAGAACGTATCGAACCGTTGGGTTGCACGGGATCCGGAGGTTATATTCGATCAGGAGGTCAGACAAGCCGGCGTAATTAGAGCTAACCTGATGGTCGACTACAGCAACGGAAAAAGGGCGGTCATCAAGGTTGAAAGCTCTCTGGATCAGGTTGCAGACATCCAGACCATTGGCAATATAATCGACAACTTCGACTCTGCCACCGATATCGGGCCTTCTATTCCCTGTCCGGCCAATGACAACATCAGCATCGGCCTGGGCTGGGATGACTGGCATCCATGGATCAGTGTTCAGATGAATCTGGCCGGCGCTCCCACGGCAGGCCGGCTCAGGATCGCGGTAGTGATTCAGGAGTAGAGAATGGGAAGAGCATACGCACTGTCTCGGCAAGGATCGGTTCTGACCCGAGTCCCCGGATCGGTAACCCATAACTGGGCAAGCGGCGTGGCCACATCCGGAATGCCCGGAGGCGATGCGATCATCCTCGGCACTGCCCTGGCTATTACCACCATCTACAAATGTTCATTATCGACTCACAACCTGGCACTGGGAGCGACACTGAACATTCGAATGTACCAGACAGTTAACGGAGTGGAAAGGCTCTTCTACAGCGACTATTTCAATGTAGGCACCGACCCTGTGGACCTGTTTCCGATCAACGGCCAGATGGGCATCTATGACCTGGTCCGGATCGAAATGAGCTCAGATAAACTTTCTGACGACGGCAAGAGCATGGATTACGAATACTTGAAGGCATGATGTGGCACTCCGAAAACCGGTTGATTACGTAGTTCAATATATAGGGCCGATGGCTTCCCACCGGTGGCGGTCGCTGGTTCGTTATCTGAATTCCTGGATCAATCTGCCTCTGACCACTGACAGCCCTTTTACCCCGGACGGCTCTAAGAATGTATCCGGGACTCTGGGAACGGTCATCTATGACGCCTATACGGATCCTCAGAACCCCCGATACGACAGGGAGATCGATCTCGGTCATTCAGTGATCGACGGTTTTACCCCTGATGAATCGGATGCTGAATCCTCCGCTTTTGACCGGGACACGGAGGCGCGGCAATGGCCAGTCTCGGTTCAGGTGAGCGACGGCGGAGTTTGCACGGACGAAACCGCCAATGAGAGAACCGGCCTGGTGAAAGGCCCGGCTACCATCGGTGGTTACGGCACTGCCAGCGGAAACACATCTCAAAGTTCAGGTTTGGCATGCGATTCGGTAAACTGGTTGGCCCAATCTTTCTATCCCGTTCGAGCAGGTTATATCTGGCGATTATCTCTTCAACTTTACAGGGTGGGCTTGCCGGGTACAACAGCCACCATATCCATTCAGGAATGCGATCCCGTCAATGATCATCCTAATGGCGTTGATTTGTGTTATGCCACTTACGCT
>Ga0265297_10007253_pt1 | contig 15478 bp, 17 predicted proteins | sample Munlanlwell13791_FD_192502 | JGI IMG/M metagenome (GOLD analysis project Ga0265297, IMG submission 192502) | Leachate microbial communities from a municipal landfill in Southern Ontario, Canada - Leachate well 137-91 | ecosystem: Engineered > Solid waste > Landfill > Unclassified | place... | reverse complement strand
TAATGTGCTCCAAAGTTATGCCAATCTTCCATCACAAAAAGACCTTCGGAAGATCCACTGATTTGTTTTATAGAAGGAACCAGAGAATTCGGGAAAATATATTTGTTGGACCAGGGCTCGTTGGCATGAACAGATATATTCGAACCTATAGTATGGAGTAAAAATAATCCATTTTCTTTCAATATGTTATGAACTGTATTCATATATGTTCTGTAATTTTTATAAACTACATGTTCAAACATTCCTACCGAAACACCCCGATCAAAAAGTTTTTCTTTAGCCAGTAATATTTCCTTACACAGATCCCGGTAATCCTGTAATTTAATTTTTACGTTTAGACCTTTACAATCAGCCAAAGCATAATCGACCTGTTCTTTTGAAACAGTAATTCCAACGACTTCCACATCATATTTTTCGGCTGCATATTTACAAAAACTGCCCCATCCGCAACCAATATCCAACACTTTCATACCGGGTTTCAAGTCTAGTTTCCGGCAAATTAAATCGAGTTTAGCTTCCTGAGCTTCATCCAAATTTTGGGCGTCTTTCCAGTATCCGCAAGAATAAGCCATTCTTTTATCCAACATGTTCCGAAAAAGATCATTTCCTATGTCGTAATGTTTTAAACCAACTTCATAAGCTCTCGATTTTTTTCCGTAATTGACAAATAAAGATCCCAGGTAATAAAAAAATAAGTTTCCCCGGTTCACTTTTTCATCAAGCGAAGCGTAAAGTACCCGATAAATTAATTCATCCATTTTCTTTACGTCCCACCAACCATCCATGTACGATTCACCAAATCCCAATGTTCCATCCCGAATGACCCGTCTGTAAAAATCCGGATGATGAATCTGTATATCTGCTTCGCCTGACCCGTTTATCTCAACTCCGGCCGAATTGAGTATTGATCTGATAAAATTTTCTGTAGTCTGTTTCATATTACCATTTAGAGTTTTAAAAATTACATTTTGAGAGAAGTAACTCAGGCCTGTCTAAACGAATAATGGGAAGATATATCTTTATTTTGAAATCAATTCTATTGATGTGCAGATTTAAAACAATTACGAATTAATTTTGTTTCCTTTTTAACTTTTTACGATAGGTTCAATTATAATATTCAATCTAATCTTTTTAAATTCAAAATTTAAGTACAACGACATTTAACTCCAGCTTTTTTTTGGTAGTTAGCTAATTATTTCTACTTTTTATAATTTTCCTTGAACCAAAACGCCACATTCACCAATCCAATCATCACCGGAACTTCAACCAACGGGCCAATTACAGCTGCAAAAGCTTCGCCGGAATTAATGCCGAAAACAGCAATGGCAACAGCTATAGCCAATTCAAAATTGTTACTGGCAGCCGTAAACGAGAGTGTTGTTGCCTGTTCGTAAGTGGCGCCTGCTTTCTTGCTCATAAAAAATGATCCAATAAACATAATAACAAAATAGATCAGCAAAGGAACAGCTATCAAAACCACATCCAGCGGGATTTTCACAATGTATTCGCCTTTGAGCGAGAACATAACGATAATGGTAAATAATAATGCAATCAACGTCAGCGGAGATATTTTCGGTATAAACCGGGTATGATACCATTCTTTGCTTTTGACCCGAATCAGAATAAAGCGTGTCAGGAAGCCTGCAATAAACGGGATTCCCAGGTAAATGAAAACGCTTTCGGCAATTTGTCCGATGGTGATTTTTGAAACTGCATCACTTGTTGGAATTCCGAACCAACCGGGAGCAATGGCAATAAAGAACCAGGCGTAAACCGAGAAGAAAAGCACCTGAAATATACTGTTGAAAGCCACCAATCCCGCTGCATACTGTGTGTCACCTTTGGCCAGGTCGTTCCAAACGATGACCATGGCTATACAACGTGCCAGCCCAATCATAATGATTCCATACACATAAGGCAGGTTGGAGTTGTTTTCTCCGGGGAAAAATTTAAAGAGTAAAATAGCAAGTGTGAACATCAAAACCGGACCGATAATCCAGTTTTGAACCAATGATAATGTAAGAATTTTGGTGTTGCGAAATACTTCACCCAATTCTTCGTATTTTACTTTAGCTAATGGAGGATACATCATGACGATTAATCCAATAGCAATCGGAATATTGGTTGTGCCCGAAGACATGCTGTTCCAGAATGTGGCAACAGATGGAAACATCCAGCCCCAAAACACGCCAAGAAACATGGCAAGAAATATCCAAAGTGTCAGATAACGATCTAAAAATTTAAGTCTTGTTTTCATTGAGTTATTTGATGATGTGGGTACAATTTTAAATAGAACTCCGAATAATTATTCTAATTCTTTCATCATGCATACAGCCGTCGAAGGACACACTGAGGCGAATTCGCTGGAAAACGCAATACTTTGCGGGACTGATGTCCGATCAGTATTGTTCCAGCCTATTTTTGGGAAAAACCCGTCAGCTGTCGTGGTGAGCAGGTAAAGGCTTTTCAGTCCGTTGTTCCGACACCAGGTTTCGGCTTCAGTCACCAGCCTTTTTCCGATACCTTTTCCACGAAAATCATTGTTTACAGCCAATGAGCGTAATAATCCGGCATCTCCGTAAACCTCTACGGCCACGCAACCAATCGTTTTTTCTGCCAATAGTGCCACCAGAAATACCCGCTTCCCTACACCGAGGTCACTTACCGCCAAGTTATTTATTCTAAGTAATGCTACGATTGCTTCTGCATCCTCCTCACGAGCCAATCCATAGTCTACCGTTTTTAAGTTGCTTTCGGAAACATACGAATCAGGAACAATCGGGATATATTCCGTTTCATCTATCCCCGTTGAATTTCCTCCACAAGAATACTGTACCTTTATCAGACTATTTTTAGACAGAACAATGTATTGTTCGAGCAACGATTTTTTAGCATCATCTTCCCGCATAAAATCAGATTTAAATAAATTCAACGTTATTTTTCGTCCCGGAAACCGTAATACTGAAAATCCCAATTTCTTTATTCCTGAATTTGAGAATCTCTGTATCTGTCAAATAGTTTTTCAAAATATCAACCGGAAGTTCAATCTCTTTTTGTTTGTGAATTTCAATAGCCGAGAACCCGGTAGTTCTGATAATCCCCAGATATTCATTGATGTCAATTGCTCCCGAAACACAGCCGGCATACATTTCGGCATCTTTTTGTAGTTTCTCAGGCAATTCACCTTTTATCACAACATCCGACACACAAAAATGTCCTTCCTGTTTTAGTACACGATACATTTCTGAGAATGCTTTGTTTTTATCCGGCACTAAATTTAACACGCAATTTGAAACAATCACATCAAACTGATTGTTTTCCAAAGGCATTTCTTCAATATCACCCTGAATAAATTCTACATTTGCAAAACCAAGTTTTTCAACATTCCGTCGAGCTTTTTCAAGCATAGAATCGGTAAAATCAATTCCGGTTATTTTCCCTTTTTCGCCAACGATGGCACGGGCCACAAAGCAATCATTACCGGCACCACTGCCTAAATCCAATACCGAGTCGCCTTCTTTTATTGTTGCAAACTGAGTCGGAATACCGCATCCCAGCCCTAAATCAGCATCGGGATTATAACCTTTTTCTTTATTGTAGTTTTCACTAAAAATCGTGTAATCTACGGTGCAACAGCCTCCAACCCCACAACATGAAGTTTCGTTTTGGATTTTAGACTGTTTGGCTATTTCTCCGTATTTTTCCTGTACAACGTATTTTAAATCTTCAGCCTTCATAATTGCGGTTTGATTTGTTCTACATAGAATTTATAAAACCCTTCTTTTATCTCATCCCGAACCCGAATAAATTCGCTCCAAATAAATGCTTCAGTTCCTTCGGCGTGGCTTGGATCGTCATAACCCATGTGTAATCGGTGTTTTACTTTGCCAAAGAATGCCGGGCATTCTTCGTTTGCACCTCCACAAACTGTTATCACATAATCCCACTCATCTTTTAAGTATTTCTCTACCGAATCGGAGGTGTGTTGACTAATGTCAATTCCGGCATCTTTCATGGCGGCAACTGCTTTTTGATTTAGTTTGCCCGAGGCTTGTGTTCCTGCCGAACAAACGGTAATGGTTGAGTCGAAGGATTGTAAAAAACCATGAGCCATTTGGCTTCGACATGAGTTTCCTGTGCAAAGAATTAATACTTTCATTGGTTGATTTGATGATTAGTTGATTTGAAATTTTGAAATTTTGAAAAATAAATAGTTTAACAACATGAATCCGAGGTTCCACTACCACAACCACATGCTGAAGCGGGTTTTGCCATTGAAAATGATTTGGGAACTTTCTTCACCGGAAGTTTGGAATGTTCCCACGCATCAATTCCTCCTTCGAGGCTAAAGATATTTTCAGGATTCCAACCATTATATATCAGGAACTGAGCAACTCTATAACTTCGGACTCCCAGATGACAAGCAATAACCAATTTTCGGTCTTTTGGAATATCCTGATAATTTTCATCAAACCGGCTATAGGATACATTCAGCACATTCTGTATATCAAATGCCTCTTGTTCCAATTCATACTTTTCTCTTACATCTATTAATAATGCGCCCGAATTGATATAAGCAAAAGCTGTCCCGGGACTTATTTCATTTATTTCTTCCATGATTTCTAAAATTAAATTATAAACATACCGATTCTGTCGAACAGGAAATATTGGCAGATTTTATCGGCTCAAAAAAATAGTCAAACTTTTCCAGATACTCTTCAATCGTTGATCCGCACAAGCAATAATTTATTTTCAAACCGTCAATTTCTCCATGTATCAATCCCATATCACGCAATTCTTTTAAATGCTGCGAAACGGTAGTTCGACTCAAAGGCAATTGATCTGAAATATCACCCGAAATGCAGGTTTTAGTCTCGGCTAAATACTTCAAAATGGCTAATCTGGCAGGGTTAGAAATAACCTTCGCAAATTTAGCCAACTCTTGCAGCTCAATATCAAATACTTCTGTTTTTATCATAACGTTATGTTTTATGTCGCAAACATACGACATAGTTTCGAGATGACAAAATTTTTAGTGATAAATTTTTATTACAAAGTACATCTTTGAGATTTTCTGATATTTATAACAATACTATCTCAAATAGATAATCTATTATAGATAGTCTGTTTTATATAATTAGTTATTCGCTGTTTTACTGCACTATATATAGCTAATGATTCTGTAATAATACCCGAAAACTAAATTAATAATCAAACCGGATAATTCTCGTTTTATTTGTGTTATTTTGTGTGTTATTTAATCCCAAAAGAATAATTTATAATTTATTTCATCTCCGATGTTATATTTTCTTCAATCAATCGTCATACTAGTAAATGAGTCAGGAACGATATAAGGCAGAGATATTGCCCATACGCGAAAAGCTTTTTCACATTGCACAACGGATACTTGTGGAGGAGCAGGAAGCTGAAGATGCCGTACAGGAAGTTCTTCTCAAGCTTTGGCGCATGCGTGACTCCTTAGACAAATATGACAGTACGACTGCATTTGCGACGACGGTTACAAAAAATCATTGTCTGGACAGGTTAAAAGTCAAAAACCGGCAGGATTTGCTCGACGAATCATATTATGCCCGGGCCGGAAATGATAACCCGTACCTGCAACTGGAGCGAAAAAACACGGAAGAGGTTTTAAAGAAAATAATTGAAAATCTTCCTGCTTTGCAACAAGCCATTATCAAAATGAAGGACATGGAAGAGTATGAAGTGGAAGAAATTGCAGAAATAACGGGAACAAATGTAGAAGCAGTAAGAGTAAATCTTTCGAGGGCAAGAAAAAAAGTTCGGGAAGAATACCTAAAATGGTCAAGCGTATGAAAATTAAAATGAAATATAAACTGAGCTTTAGTGAAGCTGACAAGCTGATAGAAAGGTATTACGAAGGATTGACAACCGGCGTGGAAGAAAAACGGCTGATGGATTTTCTCTCGCAATCAAAGCTGCCAGACCGGTTTAAACCCGAACAGGCTATCTTCGGCTATTTCCATCAGAAAAAACAGAAAACTCATTTCAGCGTAAGATCTTACATCAGTTGGATAAGTGCTGCCGCTGTGATACTTTCTGTCGTGTTTGGATTACAATTTTTAGAGGCCGGAAACCGGGGGGATTATGCCTATATCGATGGAAAAAGAATAACGGATATACGGGAAGTGAAATCACAGGCGTTAGCTTCATTGAGTGATATTGATACCGGAACAAATGAAGTGGAAGAATCATTTAAAAATCTAAATAACAAAGATTTAATTAAAGATCAACTCAATGTATTTTCCGGACTATAGTAATAAAATTTAGCCTTGAAAAAAGGTAATAATCAGATGACAAGTAAAAAAAATAATGTTATGAGATCAATTAAAAAGTATTTAATCCTAACGCTTCTGGTAGTATTCGGAATTGTACCGGCTCTACAAGCGCAAAACGATTTGCAGATAAGCAGGGTTTTTGATCAATACGGCGAAAAAAAAGGAGTTGTAATGGTTGAACTCACCGACGAAATGCTGGAAGGTTACGACTTCTCCCTTTTCAAGAGTATAACCATCACAAACAATCCTCAGGCAGCCGACTTTATTCGGAATTGCCTGGTCAAAGATGAAGCAGGTGCAAAGAAAGTAAAACAGGTGGTTTCCAACGGAATTCCAACTTCCATTTATTTGCAACTTCCGCGAAAGAATGAACTATACCGGCTCATTTTGTTCAACGAATCCTTTAAACCCGAGCAAAAAATTACACTGATATATATCGAATCGAAAAACGATTCGGAAGATGTTCTGAAATTGATATTAAAAAAGAAATAAGTATAAACTATTAATAATTAAACAAAATGAAAAAATACATTCCATTTCTATTGGGATTCTTTATCGGAGTATTACCCATGCAGGCAGCTGAAGTATTTCAAAATGACACGACCATCCGGTTCAACAAAAAAGTCATTCAACTCGAAGACAGTATCGGACAGATAAAAGTAAAAGTCTATGATAATGACGCAACACCTTTTAAACCGATTTACGAAGGCATTTTCAGCGACGGAAAAAGTTACGAAAAATGGACGGTTATGGAAGCCATTGGCATTCAATTACCATTTTTAAACAAACCGAAAGAAAAACATCGTCACAAATATTCAATGGATGCACATTGGGCAGGAATTGGCTGGGGGTTTGCCAATATCTCCGATCAAAACTATAAACTGAACAACATCAACGGTGTGTCATTGAAATCGGAATCTTCAAACGAATTCTTCATTAACCCTATTCAAAAAATTATGCCACTTTTCAGAAATAACCTGGGACTTACTTCCGGAATTGGTTTTGACTGGCATAATTATTTTCTGGATATGAATACTCATTTAGTTGATGCAAATGGAATTACGACTCTTGAAAATGCTCCGGCGGGGACAACCTATGAATACAGCCGGCTCAGGACTTTCCACATTACAGTTCCTTTATTACTGGAATGGCAACCGACATTTGGAAAAAATCATAAATTCTATATGGCTGCCGGTGTAATCGGAGGTGTGAATACCTTTGCTTCATACAGGGTCAAATATAAAGATGTCAATGGGAATATGCTTGAAAATGTGGAAGGCAAGGGTTTGAATGTAGCTCCACTTTCACTCGATTATTTAGGGGAGATAGGATATGGATCCTGGACTATTTATACCAAATACTCGCCTTTCGGTATTTTTCAGTCGGCTAAAGGACCTGATGTCAGAGCAGTTTCGCTCGGTGCAAAATTAAATTTTTAATTTACAACTTTTCCTTTTCCCATTAACTTTTCCAAAGTTTAAAAACTTTGGAAAAGTTATGTGTTTTAAAATTCTACAAAAAGAAAGTAGAAACAATACTTACAACTATCAAAGTTGCGAAACCCAATATAACTTTCTTTCGTATGGTTGAAGTTCCCAGAATCAGGGTATAAATCATTTTCACAAGGTTATTACTGGCGGTGGCAATAATCGTTGCATAAACGATGGTACTTAGTTGTAGATTTCCACCCACATGTTGGAACAGATTTAAAATATAGGGATCAATATCAGTCACACCTACAATGAATGAGAGGATATTTACTCCCATATTGCCATAATTGACGACCACAAAATTGGTGAGGATGGCAAAAAAGCCAAACAACAATCCAAAAATAAGAGCTGTTTTGAATTCCAACGGATTTTGAGTATTATTTTCTTTCAAAGAATCTTCAGCAACCGTTTTGTGTTTAATATTTAAAACCAAAACAATGGCAATACTGGCAACCACGAAAACCAAAAAGTACGGTAATAAAACAAGGGCAACCTGCTGATTGAAAATCCAGGCTAAGATTAAAATCCGGATATACATCATGCCGGTAGCTCCAAAAATACCCGAAACTATTTTTACATCACTCTTTTCTTCCTTGCTTTTTCGGGCAAGAATAATAGTTGTGGCTGTACTGCTGTACAATCCGCCTAAAATAGCCGACAAAATAATGCCGGAATCCGGGAAAACAAATTTTCGAAGCAAGTAACTGAAATAGGATATCCCCGAAACAGCCACTATCGATAACCAAATTTGATACGGTGAAATACTGATTGTTTTTGAAAGCGATTCGTGAGGAAGTAATGGAAGAATTATTCCGGCTATAATAATAAACTTGGCAAGTAGCGTGAATTCATTCCGGTCAAATTTTTTAGAGAAATTGAAAAGACTCTCTTTCATTTCCACCACTATCAGGATGGTTACAACAACCAGCATGACTAACCAAAGCGGTTGCAAATCAACCAAAGGGGTAAGGCAATAAGCAATTAAGGCAATTACAACAGAGGTAAAGCCCCATTTATTTTTCAGCTTTATTTTCAGGTAATAATAAATTCCCAGTAAAGCGGCAACAATCACCCCGCCACCGTAATACAATCCCAGCGAATCGGGCAAAACCGTGTAAAGAATAAAACCAAATATTCCAATAAGCGTGATTGTCCGGTCGGTTCCAAAAAGCGATTCGGGTTCTAATTCAATATGAAGCCTTCTTTGCTCAAGACCAATAAGTAAGGAAAATAGTACAACCAATAAGAAGTTGATTAACTCTTTGGGTATTTGTGATAATATTTCCATGGCATCATCTTATTTTGCACCAAAGTTATGCAATTCTTCTATAAAAACAATGCTTTGTCTTTTTTTAAGGATTTTCCGGACAGCTCAATTCTTATAAATATTTATAAACCGGATAATAATCTTATTGAATATCGTCCGGTTTATAAATTTCATTATTTAATCAACAATGTGTTTTGCAAGACTTTTTTTAATGGACGGCATCGCAATCATAACCACCGGAAGAGCGACTATGTATGACAATGCCCACGATTTCATCCACCTGACAACAAACCCGGTATGATAACCAAAGTTTGCCGACACACTTACAAATGTTACCACAAAAGTCATAACTAATACCATGAGTATTAAAACTACCTTCATTTCATGTTTTCTCCTGATTTTCATACAAAATTCTGATTTTTATTTTTCAGACAACATTCGCAAAGCATCCGTGGCAGCGCTCATCACGCTTGAAGCTTTTACGAAGCGAGCCAAAATTAACGCTTCAACGATTTCTTCTTTGCTCACACCGTTTCTCAAAGCCATATTGGTGTAATTGCTTATACATTTTTCGGCACCCATGGCGGCAGAGGCGGCTAAATTGATTAACAACTTGTATTTGGGTGGAATGTGCGTGCCCGACATGGCAAAATTTTGGTTTGCCACATGTTCAAATACAGCACTTTCATTCACCTGCGAAAGCAGCACCATTGTTTCGGGACTTTTACCCATTTTTGCTGTCATTCCTTCCAGCAATTGGTCAATTGTCATTGATTTTTTTTCTTCCATGATTCTATTTGTTTTTTAATTAATTATTTTCTATTTGTGGTTCTGTTTTCTTCTTTTTATCCACCATATACGCATACATGGGAATAAAGATTAAAGTCAATAGTGTTCCGATGAGTAATCCGCCAATGGCCACATCGGCAAGTGGACTCAACCGTTCTAACCCGACAGCATGTTCCATGGCAATTGGAATCATACCGGCGATTGTTCCAAAAGCAGTCATCATCACCGGACGGAAACGTACCCGCACACTTTCGATGGCACTGTCGTAAGCCGACTGTCCACTGTTGCGATGCTGTTGATAGAAATCAATGAGCAATACGGCATTTTTAATGATGATACCAAAGAGGAGCAATATTCCCAATAGACTTGGCATACAACTTGGTTTGTTGAACAACAACATGCCCCAGGCAGCACCAATCATCGAAAGTGGCAATACCAAAATCATGATAAGAGCCATTTTTACAGATCGGTAAATGGTGATAAGAACCATAGTCAGCAGAAAAATACCGATGGCAATTGCCTTTATCATCCGGCTAAAGCTGTCGTTAATTTGGGCAATATCACCTTCCTGACTTATTACCACATCATCGTTGCTTTTTACCTTTGTAAGCGCTTGTTCTGCATCGTCGGTTATATGCGAAACCGGACGATTAGACCGATATCCGTTTACATCAACACTATACAGCATTTTGTCACGTTCAATTTTCGCAAAAGTCAGATTTTTTGAAATTTTTGCCAACTGTCCCAAGGGAATTTCACCGTTTGGCGTATGTATTGGAAGCAATCGTAAAGTTTGTTCATTTTCGCTGAATTTCCCTTTAAAATAAAGGGTAACCGGTTGTGTATTCAATGACTCCAAATTGGCGTTTAATCCCACTACCTGACCTTTCGCCAAAATCTGTGAAGCAATCTCGAAAGGCGTGATACCATAACTCAATGCCGTGTTTTCGTTGATATTCAACGAAATTTCTGAAAAATCCTTGTCCCAACTGGTGGAAACCGAAGTTAATCCTTTTACATTTGCCAGTGCATCTTTCACTTCTTGCGATTTTTTGGCCAACCCATCCACGTAGGGCGATTGAACACGCACATCCAACGTAGCTTTGATGGTAGAAAGAGCTGTTGCGCCAAAGTCATACACATCATTTTTCTTAATCCCTTCGAGATGGGAAAGTTTATCACGCATGATGGTTTCAATTTGCCACATGTTCATTTTTCGGTGGAAACGATCCACACAATTCACCGTGATGGTGGCCTCGGCAGGCAAATTTCCACTTCCAAGACTTAACACACCCATTTCATTTCCAAATGCAACCGAGCTTTTATCTGCCCAGGGTTGTTGGTGAAGCCATTTAAGGAAAGGCTGTACTTTGTCTTCGGCACTATTCACGGTTTCGTTGGAACTAAACTGAATCTGCGCTTTGATAATTCCTGTATCCATAGGAGGCATGGCATCGCGTCCTATGGTTGGCATGATCGATTTCATGCTCACGACTAGCAATAACACAACACCCAATGAAAGCGCTATACGACGAAGTACTTTCCTTTTCCCGTTTGAAAACCGGATAACGCCTACATAAGGTTCAACCAGGCGACCCATTGAATTTGTGTACAACCGATCAAACCATTTCTCTACATTATTCTTATTATGACCATTTTTGTAGAATAACTCTAAAAGCCTTGGAACAAAGGTAATGGAAAGAAAAAATGAAATTAATAGTGCGATAATCAATGTGAAAATCAACGGTTTAAATATCTTTTCAGGAAAGCCTCCCACAAACATCAACGGACTAACAATAGCAATGGTAGCCAACGTTCCTGACCAGATAGGGGCAATAACTTCTTTTGTTCCTTTTTGAATGGCGGTGTGTAAATCTTCTTTCAATACATTGAGATGCCGCTCCACATTCTCCAGCACCACCACCGCATCATCAGTGAGCATCCCCAACGCAAGAATAATAGCCGTATAAATTACAATATTAAGACTTCCGCCGCTTAACCAAATTACCGCCATCGTAGAGAAAAAGACCATAGGAATGGTGATGGCTGCGGCTGCAATGGCTTTGAAATTACCAATAAAAAACAGGATAATAATCAATGTATAAATTATGGCATCGCGCAATGCTATCAGCATATTGTCATTTGCCAGTTCAATCAGATTACGTTGCGTGTCGGAAATTTCAAACTGAAAATTAGGATATTTGGCCTGCAGTTTTTTCATTTCATCACGTGCTGCATTGCTCACACTCAATACACTCCCGCCGGGAGTCCGCTGAATTGAAAGTGCAATAGCAGGTTTGCCATTACCAAAATAGCCACTTGTACGCTTTTTATAACCCCATTCCACAGTAGCCACATCGCCTAACATAACATTGGGAAGAATAGTGATTTGCTTTAGTTTTTCAACCTCGTCTTTTTCGCCATAGAAAGTAATGGTATAAAAATTATTGACTCCTTTTACAAACCCGATAGGCATATCACGATTAAGAACCTGAAGAGTCTTGGCTATTTTGTCAAAATCCACATCGTAGCGTTTGGCTTTAAAAGGATCTACTTCTATGTTGATGGAACTTTCGTACCCACCGAACACTTCTACATTTCCAATATTTGGATTACTGAGCAGATGAGGTTTTATAAACCCATCCACCATTTTACGAATATCACCCAACGTAACTTTATCATTCTTGGGTGAAACAGAGATTACGTCAACAGGCAATGTAAAATCACCTGCGGTATAAATGGCCGGATTAGCGTCAGCCGGAAGATTTCCTTTAGCAATAGATAACGCATTCGACACATCAACAGCTGCAGCATCCAATCCTTTTTCATACTTGAATTCAGCTTTGACGATAGAGAAATTAGCTACGTTTACGGAACTGACATCTGTCAATAAACCCAACCGGGAAATTTCCTGCTCTATGGGTTTTGAAACTGTGTTGGCAGCTACCTGAGCGGTTGCACCCGGCACTTTAGTAATCACAATAACCTGTGGAGGAGTGGAATCGGGGAACAGATTTTTAGGCAATACTACCAATGCCATTATTCCCATGATAAAGAAGCCGAATATCAGCGAATAAAGCAGATAGGGACGTTTATAAAAATAATCGAACATGGTTTATTCCTCCTTTGTTTTAAGTGAAACACCCGATAAAATTTTTAATAAAACATCTTGTTTTTCAACAACAATTTCTTTTCCGGCAAGTCCTTCGTTGCTCACAACTGTCCCGTCTTCACCAGATTGGATAATGTTTACTTCGGTGGCAATGGCTTTATCGTTGTTTTTTACAAACACGTAGTTTTTACCCTCGCGGTTTAAAATAGCATCAAAAGGAAGTTTAATGGCTTTTCCGCTGTACACGATTACATTCAATTCTACCCGCTCGCCTGTCATCAAATCCAGGTTGTTTACTACCACTTTGTATTCGGCCAGGCTATTAAATGTACTGTTTAGCGCAATGACTTTATACACTTTATTGTCTTTGCTTACGCCATATACTTTTAAATCGGCAGGAACACTTAGTTTTAAATATGACCCTTTATTGGAACTGATAACAGCAATGGGCTGTCCGGGCATGGCCATATCGCCAACATTCAGCATAGTTTTGGAAATGATTCCGGCCGTAGCTGCTTTTATAGTGGCATAGGACTGATTGTTGTCAACGTCTTTAAACGATTGCTTCAACGATTCAATTTTAGCTTTTGTATTGGCAATCTGGCTTTCTTCCGTTTCCGATTGTTCCATGGATGCACCTTTCACGGCAATTAACTCTAAGGTGCGTTGGTGTGTAGTTTCTAAATTTTTCAACCCGATTTTAGCTGCTTCAATCTCTGATTTAATGCTTTGCATGCCACTCGCGATGCTTGTATTATCGAGCCGGGCAATTACTTCGCCTTTCGAAACAGCAGTACCACTTGGTTTTAAATAATTGATGCGTGCACCTATTTTCGATGAAACCATCATGTCTTCATCGTTCTGTACCAAAGCCAGATAAGGCAAAGTAAGCGTTACCTCTTTCAATTCGGGTTTTACTGTGCTTACTTCTAGACTGTAAACCTTTGCTATGGGCGCATCTGCGTCCCGCTTTTGGGCTCTTTTTACTGCAAAAAAACCTCCAGCCAATAGTACTATCACTACGGCAATTGCGATGATTGTTTTCTTTTTCATTTTACGATCTCCTCAATATTATTACCATATATTACATTTAGTTTCATTAGCGTTTGCCATTTCTGGGCTTGTGCTTTGTATAATTTTGATTGTTCAAGAACTACATCGTCCTCGTATTTTAAATAATCTTCCATCGATAAGCGATCAGACTGGTAGCTGACTTTAGCTATGTCTAATAACTGTTGTTTATCCTTGATGCTGTTTGTATAAAGTTCGATGGAACTGTCCAGCACGACCAGGCTGTTTTGAAGTTGGGTGGCTTGTGCCATCAATTCAATTCTCATCTTGTCCAAATCATTTTTGGTAGCTTCATAATCCCACTTGCTCTTTTTGATTTGGGCGTATTGATCTTTAGCAAAAATTGGAACTCTTAGTATCACACCAAGAGTCGTATAATCGTTGTGAACAGGTTGACTGTTGTTATAGGCGTTGGCAAAATTATTGCTGTAGCTGCCCTGAAAAACGAGTGAAGGTAAAAGTTTTTCCTTTTCGGCCTTTAAACCCAATCTATCGGCTTCTGCCTTTTCTTGCAAGGGTGCAAGGGCTTTTATTTCACCATCCTTGTAAGTTCCTTTTTGTTCCATATTTACAGCGTCAGTAAGTGCAACACCTGTTAACGATTGAATAATTGCCTGTACTTCCTCACGTTGTAAATTCAGGTCATTTTTTGAAATATCAACCTGGCTGATACCATTGTTTATGTTTATAAGGGCAGATTCCGGCGCGCGGCCATTCTTTACTTTAATCGTCACAAATTCCTTGGTTTTTAAGAGTGAACTTCTTTTCTGGTCCAAAGCTTGTTCCAATGATTTTATATACAGAAGGTTTGAATTAGCCCCAACAATGACTGCTTCATTTTTCAATAAATTGATATATTGTTGATCTTTTGCCGACTGTACCATCTTTTTTGCTTTTATAGCCATGGGGAAAATGGAGGCTATAAAAATTGGCATCGAAACCGTAGCACCAACCCTGAATATGTTTTCACTAAAAGGTTGAGCCATTGTTGGGTCAGTCTTGTAGGCAAACAGTTCGTTGAGCGGCAACGGCAACATAGCTGTTGCCTTTGAGGCATAATCGTACCTTCCAAAGAGGTCTACATTAGGATAAAGCTTGCTGTAAGCCATTATTTTTCCGGCAAGTGCCTGATTCACCAGAATATCATCACTCATACTCGCAGGATGTGTCTTCAGTGAATCGAACAGTTGGCTGATGTGCTCTATTCCCTGTGCCTGAAGGAGCATGGGGAGTAGAAAAAAGATTAATAACGCATGTTTTTTCATATTTACCTCCTCTAATATGTAAGTACTTACTTATTTATTTGAAAAAAAATTTATTTCTTAAGCATTTTGAGAATTAGCTGCATCATTTTAGTACAATAATTATCAGCATAAAATTCACCATTGTGTAAAACCAAATCAATATTAAGCGATACCGGAATGCCCATATA
>Ga0265297_10007252_pt1 | contig 15479 bp, 17 predicted proteins | sample Munlanlwell13791_FD_192502 | JGI IMG/M metagenome (GOLD analysis project Ga0265297, IMG submission 192502) | Leachate microbial communities from a municipal landfill in Southern Ontario, Canada - Leachate well 137-91 | ecosystem: Engineered > Solid waste > Landfill > Unclassified | place... | reverse complement strand
TGTGAGGACCCGAAACAGCGGAGGATCGTTAACAAGTCAGATCATTACAGTGCATGTCCTGAAGGTGTTTTATTACATATTCATACACGCACTGGCTATAGGAAATATGTCCTTTTCCGAGGTTGTGGTTGACGCTATGGTGACGAATATCGCCACTACGGCGTCAACCAAAGCCTAGCTGCGGGAGACAAACCACATGAAATTCATTTTGTGTGGGGATTTCCCGCACTAATCAAGAAAAGGAAAAGAAATGTCCACCGATAATGTCAATGGGCTCAACGCAGCCCGCAAGGCAATTGCCGAAACTGCGGCAAGCGTCATCAAGCGAGACGAAGAGCTCAGACTCATCAGGCTCGGTCTTCAGTCCAAAAAGGACGAAGAACAGCGTCAGACCCTCATCCTTGCCCGAGCACTCGAGCAGGAGGCCAACGATAAGTTGGACCGCATCGCCGAGGAGGCTGGCCAAATCGACTACATCCGCAACGGCCACCAGGCCGCAACGCCCCCGGCCCCGCCGGAGGAGGAAGTGGAGGAGGTCATCGTGCCGGCCCCCGCGGTCGACGTCGAGCCCGAGCCCACCATTCCCCCGGCCCCGCCGGAGGAGGAAGTGGCAACGGCCGTTCTGCCCACCCCAGTGGCGGTCCAGACGGTCATCGTGCACAACAACCAGTTCAACCCGCGAGGGTGGAACTGGTTCCAGTGGATCCTGGCCATCCTGTTCGCGTTCATCGCGTTCCAGATCACCAAATCCACCGTCGGCTGGGTGATCTCGGACCTCCGTGTCTGGGATTGGCTGCTGCCGTGGCTCCAGGGAATCCTCGGATTCGTCTGGTGCGGCGCCCTCATCGCCGTCGGATTCTTCGGCGGAGCCCTTGCGGGCTTCCGTCTGTGGAACTGGCGTTATGATCGCGGCGCAACGCCCACGGCATAACAACCCGGGCGACAAGGATGTGAGACAAGTAGTCTCATAGGGCATCAAGTCCTAGGGCGACTGTCATGGTCGCCACATCCGCTATGCTCCTATTCACTTCTTCCGGAGCCTAAATAATTGGAAGACCATCGACCTAAGGAGGTCATCATGGAAGACAAGTGGCGAGGAAAGGGCTTTACCACCTCCCTCATCGCTGTCGTTGTCATCGCGCTTATTGCGGTCGGCCTCAAGGTCGCCTGGAATTTCGCGAGTGACAGCACCGCTCCAACGTCTACGGTCTCGCAAGAGATCATCGACGCGCTGACCGTCAAGACCGCTTCTGCTGATGCAGAATGCAGCCTTGACGCCAACGGCCTGGTTTCATATCAGGTCGATGCGCTTACAGAAGTGCCGGATCCGCGTAAGTGGTCCGACGCTCTGAGCACGCCCTTTACGGCAACTACCGCAAATGAAATTCGAAACGAGCTTCAGCAAGCGATCTGCAAGGATCCGCTTCTGGGAGTCTCGTATCTCGTATTCTTTGCGACAGATGTTCGCGACCAACTGCTCGTCGATGCGGGTGTTGACATCCTCAAGTTGAACCCCTGGCTCAAGCCGTTCGCGGTCGACCCCAGTGAAATCAACGCCAAGGCAGCAGAATTCATTCCGCTGCTGGATGTCAAAAACCCAAGTGACAAGCAGGTCAACCAGGCCATCAACAAGAACCGCGAGTGGCAACAGTTGGCGTCATACGTCAACACGTTGCTCGACCGGTTTGAGGTATCAGGAATCGAAGCTCGCAAGAGCATCGTGAACTACCACCTCGCCGTTGGAGGACTGGTCGTCGGGTCGCTTCCGTCCGTGGAGCGCAACCCCAACCAGGAGAGCCTACCAGCACTAATCCTTTCTCTTACGGAGAAGGACCAGTGCCAGGCGATTCTGGAAATGGGCGCGAACGTTGCAGACAAGCGCCCGGAACTGTTCAAGGTTTCGGGTTGTGAGCCGCAACTCGCAGAGTGCACGACTGACTGTGGTTCCACCACGCCAGTCTGCACTGAAAACTGCACGCCCATCTGTCCCCCCAACCAGCCGAATGGTGGCTGGGACTCGGAACTTGGCAAGCTTGTCTGCAAGGACTCGCCTGACAGGGACACCGAGGCCCAGGACAACAACAAGCCAGGTGGTGGCGGAATAGCGCCAGTACAGACGGACCCTGTAGGTAATCCAGAGGGGGGAACCCCGGCGGACATCTACACGCCGCCTGCTCCAGCGCCCGTCCCCACCCCGGACCCGGCACCTGCACCCGCACCGGAGGCTACCCAGCCCCCGGCCAGCGGATGTGCGCCGGCTCCAGGCGAAACAACCTGTCCCTAGCCCGAATGGGTGTGCGGTCTTAAACCCGTACACCCATTCGCGGGACCCTATAGCTTTTGTTCCAAGGAGTCTCACTCCTGCTTGTAGCGATTATATCGCTCGCAGTTCGCTATCCAGCGAAGAGTCTGACTCCTTGTGAGTCCTTTTGTCTAGCGACAACCGACTCGGACATGCACTTAAACCATATTTTAAATACTGGTATGTAATGATCTGATTTGTTGATATTAAAAACTCGGCAACAATGTTTTTCACATTTTATTTAATAATTTGATTTATCTGCGAGATAAATCAAGAAAAGGAGAATTATATGAGTTCTATTACTTCACTCATCCGTCGTGCTCCTAAGCGTTTTTCTGCAGTTATTATGATGATCGCTGCCGCGATTATCGTTCCTGCAGTCGCATTAGCTTGGGGCCCAAGTCGCGATACCTACACCGTAGCAAACCCTGCTACAAAAATCACATTTAACTCTATCACCGACAACCCAAATGTTGGTGATGAACGTAACTTTGTCGTCGTAAAAGACGCTGCAAATACCGCTGATGGCGGATGGCAGGATAATGTTACTGTGCAACCTGGTAAAGAATACTTGGTGCGTGTATACGTACACAACAACGCAGCAAGCAGCCTGAACCTAACTGCAACTAACACTCGTGTTAGCGCATCAGTTCCTACAACTACAGGTAAAAACGTGTCAGTTAGTGGATTTGTAAACGCCGACAACTCAGACCCACTACAGGTTTGGGACGACATTCACTTTAACAGCACATCAGACTTTAACCTAGCGTACGTTGCTGGTTCAGCAGAGATCTACAACAACGGCTACGCCGCTGGTGGAAAATCCCTTCCTGACAGCATCGTTACATCTGCCGGTGCGCCAATTGGCTACAACGGTCCTGACGGTAATGTACCTGGCTGTTTCCAGTATACTAACTATGTTTACTTTAAAGTAAAACCACAATTTAGTTCATTCACTATGAGCAAAAAAGTGAGCAAACATGGTGATAATAAATGGACAGAAAGCTACGTAGCTCAACCTGGTGAAACTGTCGACTACCTGTTGCAGTACAAGAACACCAGTGGTGCCCAGCAAGACGATGTTACATTCCGTGACAGCCTGCCTGCTGGCATGACATACGTTAACGGTTCAACTGTTTTTGGAAACTCAAACTTTCCAAATGGTAAAGCAGCCAGCGATAACATCGCTAATGGTACAGGTATCAACGTAGGCTCATACCTACCTGATGCCAACGCCTGGGCTATCTTTAGCGCAACGGCTCCTGCAAAGGACAAATTAGCAGCTTGTGGTGATAACACATTAGTTAACACTGCTAAAGTAACGACTGGTGGCGGATCGATTTCTGATACCGCTAACGTTACTGTTAACAAAACCTGCGCACCTAACGAATGTCTACCTGGTATTCCAACCGGTGACGTACGTTGTACACCTCCGCCAGAACTTCCTCACACAGGTATTGGCGAGAACATTGTTGCCTTTTTGGGCCTTGGTGCATTGATCGCAAGCATTGGTTACTACATTGCTAGCCGTCGTGCTGCCATTAACCTATAACCGAGTCTGACCGCTCCGAATATTCTGAAGCGATTCAGACCGAATCAAATTACCCCCGCATATACGCGGGGGTAATTTTTGTTATACTGGTATTGATATGGCAAAACAAAAGAAAAAACGTAACAAAGCCTACACCGGTGCCGACGCGGCCGTTACTCGGCCAGTCATCACGCGCATTTCAGCCGTCAACCGCTCTAGATTGGGTCAATGGTGGTTCGACCGCAAGGCAATTCTAAAACCCGTCCTAATCACCAGTGGTGTCGTCATTGTGGTAATTATCCTGATCCTAGAAATCATCCGAATCGCCAGCGGCAGCTAGCGTTTGATCGGCAGCCTAAATCCAAACGTGCTGCCTTTGCCTTCAGTCGATTCAAATATAATCTTGCCACCATGCGCATCGACAACTTTTCTAGCTAGGAATAATCCAACACCAGTACCGTCCGGACGCTGTTGTTTGGCATTGCTGGCTCGGTAAAATTTAGTAAATAAGTGCGCCTGTTCGGCCTTGGGTACGCCGATTCCGGTGTCTTTGACCTTGAAAACAATGTCATTGCCATCAACCGCCAGCGTCACGTCAATGCGACCTTTGGATTTAGAATAATACAGGGCATTATCGGCAAAATTCATAATCACCTGACGGACCTTGCCCTCGTCGATCATAATATTTGGCAATTTAGCAGGTGGCGTGTAGTTGAATTTAAGCTCCCTAGACTGAGCACTAGTTGACAGACTATCCAGCTCTTGGGCTACAACCTTGGCCAAATCAACCTCTTGGGCATCGATAATAAATTTACCGGTCTGCAACCGCGAAACGTTCAAAAAATCACCAATCAGTCGCACCATACGTTCGCTACTGTTAAATGCTTCTTCTAGTAGATGCTGCTGCGGTTCTGATATCTTGCCGGCATCGCCCTCTAATAACATGCTGATATAGCCTTTGACGCTAGTAAGAGGTGTTCGCAGCTGATGCGAGGCCATGCTGACAAACTCGTCCTTGGCCGAGTCTAATTGTCGCAAAATAGTATTGGTCGTACGTAGTTCTTTGGTGGCGGCGTTAACTCGCTGTTGCAATGTGTCGTTTAGATCACGGATTTCTTGAATCGCCAATGCATTCTGGATTGCAATCGTCAGCTCGTCGGACACGGTTTCCAGTACCTTGGTATCACGTTTAGTAAACCCGCTGCTTTTCTGTTCGCCTAGACACAAATAACCAACGCGCCTAGACGTTAGTACTAGTGGTAAAATCAGCTCGATCTTGTGACTAATCATTAACCGCCTGATATCACCCTGCACACCTGTAGCTAGCAGCAGGCTAGAAACAATTGCCCTATCGCCCATTTGCGCCGCGTAAGCGTCCAACGTTCTGATGTCTACCAAAGGCAAGCGACTGTGGTGTTTGGTACCGACTATGTCAAAATGATCATCCTGGCGCTGCACGACAAAAAAGGCATGTTCGGCCTTGAGCGTTGTTGCGATTACTGATGCCGACGTACGCAACAAATCATGCAGGTCAGTCGATGACGTCATAACTCGATTCAACCTAGCAAAGAATTCGCCTGTATCATAATTATCTTTGTAAAATATAGCGTTAGTTATACGGTCAAACAACCGCTTGATCGGCTGAAAGAAGAACGCTAGAACTAGCGCCAAGGCGATATTTAGCGGACTTTGTTCGATACCGCCACTTTGCCCACCAATCAGAACTGTCGACACACCATATGCCACGACATAATAAATTCCGCCCAAAGTACTCAGTGACAATACGTACGCAATCGTTCTGACAACCGCCAACCGTACGTCAAATAATCCATGCCTAGCAATAGCATAAACAATCATAACCACCAGAACTAGCGTCGATAACGGACCGAACCGCGTTGTCGCCCAATCATTTATAAGTGACGGAATAACGCTGTTTAACAGCAGACCAACTATGGCACTGACGCAAAATGCGACTAGAACTAATCGGGCCTGAATGCGACGACTCTTTTCCCAATCAGCCGATAGTAGCAGTGTATTTCTGGTGATCAAAAATAGTAGCCCAATAAATCCAACCATATATACGCCGATTAGCGGTCCGGCCGAAAACTCCAATGCTCCAGCCTGCGATAGGGTTACTTCGCCCGCGACCAGTGATGTGAACGACAATCCCATAATTATAATACTGAGTACCGTGACGCCGACTACCTCTAACCTTCTAACCACCCGCCGAATCGGGAAAAAATATGTAAATATCAGCCCGGACAGTACGATGCCATAGCCACTAAAATAAGCTACTTTGTTGGCTAGTACGTTAATTGCCAAACTAGACGACAGCGCATCAGTCATATAATTACTGAAGATCCAGATACAAATAGTGGTACTCATGATCGCAAAAGCCCGCGCATATCCGGCTTTTGAATCGTGTACCAGCACAAAAAGCCCTAGTGCCAGGTTGATCACACAAGTAATAACGAGAATGGCGATATCCACGCTACTAGTGTAGCGTAAGCGGTATCGTTTTTATAGTCACAGATTCAGAATAATTGCGTCGTCCTGGGTACCCTCGACCAAACGATCCAAGGCGTCACCCAGCGCATAACGTGCCAGCAAACGTCCACGTAGCGAATTACGGTGTTTGCTCATTTTTTCATAGAATTCTGGTACATAACCAGATACAGCGTGGCTCTTCTTAGAACCCAGGTACGGCCCAGACTTAGATTTACCCAATCTACCAAACGGTATACCGACGCCGCGGAATTTACTGCGCATTTTAACCAGCGCTTTGTTATCAACTATCGAAATAAGCGCCTGGACACTACGATCATGAGCGTCAGTATACATAGCGCGTTGCAATAGTATACTGACCGGACCTTCTTTGGCTCGGTATTCCCGCGGAACGGCGATCGTACCCACATCCCATACTTTGTCCAGATCTGCCATGCCAGACTGCCGCTTGATAGCCTCTGTTTTTGCAAAAAACGGTTCGCCAAGGGCATCATCATAGCTTTTCAAACCAGCCGTAGAGTTTTGGATAATCCTCAGAACTCCGCTTGGCTGTATAGTTTCGCGATCGATCGAAATATAAAAACGACTCGCAGATTCATACGGGCCATATTCTTCGGCCATTTGATCGGCATCATTTTTAAATGCTTCGTCGAAAACGGTTTTTTCAATATAACGCCCCAAATTAGCAAATTCACTGTCGCCATCGACAGCAACGGCAACATAACGGTATTTGTCGGGAGCAGCCGATACGGACTCCAGATTTAATAATCTTTCAGTCAAGCCGTGTACCTGATCGGGCGTCAACTCGTAGCTAGGTAGGGATGGTTCGTTGCTTTCTACCCGTGATTCTGGATACATTTAGAATTCCTTGTACTCAGCGCTGTCAGCGTCAAAAAAGCGCCTAGTAAAATCAACAGCCACCGCTGGGTCAAATGCTTTGCAGGTATAAATATCGACACTAAAAAATAGTAGCGGTTGTTCCCATGCATAGAAATGGGCCCCTGATGTCTCCCAGTGAATCCAGCCAGCCCAACCAAACTGATCACTGCGGTGCGTGACAGGCTCGATTAATTGTTTCATGTCGATAACCGACGATAATTCTGATAAATACTGTTTGATTTGCGTGTCTGTAATCGCACTTTTAGGATAGGCCTCGATAACTAACCTTTGACGATAAATTGATGGTGCGAGATCTTTCATATTTGATACCTGTTGATTTTTGTTATCACGAGAATTATAGCATGAGCTTGAAAGGATAGGTACTCTGACGTATCATGAGGCTATGACCAAAATTGCCATTATCGAAGATGACCAAGTCATCAGCCAAATGTACCGCATGAAATTTGAGACCGACGGATTCGAGGTACAGCTAGCTAACAATGGCAAGCGCGGTGTAGCACTCGTCGAGGCTTACCAACCCGACATGATCCTATTAGACCTACAAATGCCCGAAATGGGTGGCGCCGAAGCACTTGCGGCTATCCGTAAAAGCAGCTGGGGTAAAACTATCCCAGTTATTATCCTAACTAACCTTGGCGAGGAAGAATCGCCCAAAGAGATTCGTGACCTGGGTATCGACAGCTATATCGTCAAGGCCGACCTGACACCTCGTCAAGTCGTTCAGCGTGTCAAAGAAGCTTTAGGCACCGCCTAGTTTATAAATCTTGTTGACCATTAGCATCGGCTATGACGCGCGCCGCTTGGATAACATTGTCAAAGAGCGCCGCCACAGTCAGTGGACCGACGCCACCTTTTAGTGGTGTGATCGTAATGTCATCCAGTTCGCGGACCTCATCTGATACATCGCCGACAATCTTACCGTGTTCTGACGCCGTACCAGCGTCGACAACCACCGCACCAGATTTGACCATGTCACGTTTGATTAGTGATGGCACACCAGTTGCAGTTACGATGACATCGGCACCAGATATAGCAGACGCTAGATCTAGCGTTTTATCGTCATACACCGTAACTGATAGTCCGGCTTGGGTCCATAGTTTCGCCAGTGGTGCTCCGACCAAACGACCGTTACCGACAATAGCGAGGGTCCGGCCCTCGAGCGTTATGTTATATCCAGCCAACAACCAGTCGATCGCCGTAGCGGTCGCTGGTGTGGCCGTTGCTTGGCTGCCTAGCCCATCGACATCCTTGGCTGGCAAAACTGCGTTGACCGCAGCATCAGTAGCCGCAGGATCGGCCAGTGGCAACTGAATAATAATACCGTTAACTGAATCATCGGCGTTTAGCGTATTAATCGTTGTCATCAGATCTGCTTGATCAATCTTGTGCACATCAACTTCAACCAATATATCCTCGCCATAGGCCTGCTTTAGACGTACATACGTATCAATCACCGGATCATCAATCGTCTGGATAATAACCAGTTTCGGAATCACCCGCCACGACTGGCGAAGTGCCCGCACCTGTTTAGCCTGGCGTTCTTTGATATATCCGACCAGCTCTAGTCCATCAAGTAATTTCATTACTATTAGCTTAACAAAAAAACGAACAGTGGTAAAATGAACCTATGAATATAATTACATCTCTAGCAATCTACGCCAATGACAACATGTACCGTACATCAGTCGAAACCTTATCGGTCGGCGCCATCCTGACCATTTACCTATTCGTGCTATTTGCCGTTTTAGCCTCGTACGCAATATATGCATTTTTACTAAGTCGCATATTCAAAAAGGCCGGCGTCGCCGAATGGATTGCCTGGGTACCGTTTTACAATAACTGGAAAATGCTAGAAATCGGTGGCCAAGAAGGCATTTGGGCTGTACTGGCACTAATTCCGATTGTTTCAATTGTGTCGGCCGTATTTATTTACATTGCTCAGTACCAGATCGGTCTAAAGCTTGGCAAAGAAGGCTGGTGGGTAGTACTGGCTATCTTTGTACCGATCATTTGGTATGCTATCTTAGCCTTTGACGACTCAAAATGGCAAGATACAAAACCTGCTAACGCCTAACTCGCGTTAGGATAAACGTCAACAACACGCCCAGACCCGCAATGCCGATGCTCGTGATAATCACGCCCTCTAACCCGTTAGTAGCCGGGTTTAAGAATGGATATGGATACCAACCCACAATCGAGCCGCGGATCAAACTGTACGCCACATAGGCGACCGGAAAGATTAACCAAACAATACCATCACGAAATGTCAATTTGTGATGCGGACGATCAATAAACCAATCGGCAATAACTGCGACAGGAATTATATAATGCAGCACCATATTATCCCACGGTACAGCGGTCAATGTTATACCCTCGATACCAGACAACAACACGGCAAAGACAATACCGGTGACTACCATATATAATGTCGCCGCACCACGCAGTAAATCTAATGGCTTGCTTTTGACTCCAGCTGATATCGCCAAGGCGCTAACAATAAACATAATCGCAGCAAATATATTGCTTTCGATTGTAAAAAAGCTAAAGAAATTTTCTGGTTTGAAAACACCGCGCTCTACTAAAGCCGCTATTTCAGTCACTACAGCACTTATACCCAAAATACCAAAAAACAATTTATATACACTGAGTTTGAGAGTTCTTTTCATGTCATGATCATAGCAAAAATGACCACAATGATCCACGCATGATAAAATAGATACATGAAATATTTTATTGGCATCTTGATCGTAATATTAGTCGTAGGTGGTATATTTGTAGGGTTTTACCTGGGGCAAAATAACAAATCTAGCGACAATACGTCATCGACAACGACAACAGGAACGTCAGCAACCAAATCATCACCTAGTGCCAAGGTTTTGGACCTAAGTAACAGCGGCCTAACTAAAGTTTCGTCCGATATCTACAGTAAAACCGACGTGACCGATCTAATTCTGTCTAGTAACTCTATCCGCACTCTACCGTCCGAAATGGGCAAAATGACCAATGTTGTTATTTTCAAGATCGACCATAATGCCCTAGACGGCAGTCTAATCGGTGAGATCCGCCAAATGTCCAAACTGCAACAACTAGATGTCAGCTATAACAATATGACCGGTATGCCGGCCGAGATCGGACAGCTAAATAACCTTGAAACACTAAATTATAGCTACAATAAAATTACAGGGCTGCCAAATGAACTTGCTAATCTAAAAAACAACCTCAAAGAGTTTAATCTGACAGGTAACCCGCTAAGCGCCGCCGCTATCAGCAAGCTAAAATCTGAACTACCAAATACGAATATTATTTTCTAGACACACCGACACTACAGCATCCGATTAGTCGCATCCGTCCACTCGGTGCATAATAGGGATGTGAGATTAAATAATAAGTTTGTTTATATATTTGCGGCCATCACGGTCCTAGCCATTATCGGCATTGCTGCGTTTAATATTTTTCGCGACCCAGACCCGTACACGTCACAGGCACCACCAAAACTACTAGAACCGTCCCTAAAAACATTGGCCGACCAAAAAAACCTCCAAATCGGATCCTTTGCCTCGTTAAAATATCTGCGCGAACGACCATACAGATCCATATTATCCTCGGAATTTAATTACGCAATTGTTGACGGCGAACCAAACTGGCGATTCGAAGACTCTACCCTACGACCATCCAAAGACCAGTATGATTTTACCAATCTGGACAAAGTTTTTGATTTTGCCAAACAAAACAATATGCCCGTACGCGTCCAGCATCTGGTATGGGGTGACCCCAAATGGCTACCAGACTGGTTGACCCAGGGAGGGCTTAGTCACGATGAACTCTTGGCTATTATCCATGACCACATAAATACAGTCGGAGCGCGCTACCAAGGCAAGGTGCGCGAATATTCGGTCGTCAACGAAGCGTTCAGCCGCAAACTACTAACTGGCGGCAACCACGACTGGTGGGGCGAAAATATCGGTAACGATTATATTGATAACTCATTCATCTGGGCGCGTGCGGCCGACCCAAATGCAATTTTAGTCCTAAATGATTTTGGCAACGAGACCGAGGGTGATATATCCAACCTGATGTACGATTACATTAAAGACGCCAAGTCACGCGACATACCAATCGATGCTATTGGCATGCAGATGCATATAAGCGGCACTAATGCGCCGTCCAAAGAAAAAGTTGTATCAAATATGCGCCGATTCGCAGCAATCGGGGTCAAGGTTTACGTTACGGAATTTGACGTAAACATGCACGGTGTTGTTGGCAGCGAAAAAGACAAAGAAAATTATCAAGCGCAGATATACAGCGATATGTTAGGCGCCTGTTTGGAGGTTGGACCGTCTATATGCCCAAACTTTGGGTACCTTGGACTTGTTGACAGGCAAAGTTGGTACAACGGAATCGGCCTGAATGATGCCAACCCGTTAATGTTCCACGACGATTACAGCCCTAAACCCGCCTATTATTCAGTGCATACAGAACTGGCTAAATAAAAACACCCTCGATAACAATCAAGGAGTGTTCGTTGTCCGAAAGGACTTAGTCTTATCCATCGCAACTATAATAACTAATCTTGCTAAATTACAAGTGCAAGTATTATAAGGCCAATGAAAATGCTTTGCGCGCTATGCACAATTATTCCAATCCACGCACTACGGTATCGTTTGACGGGGTATGAAATGATAAATGTATCTATGAGTACAGACGGTATAACCCAAGGAGTATGAAGGTGATACAAACCAAAGAGTACCCCATTTGCTAACCAATCTTTATTTCCAAAAACCTTGTTCATTCTTGGTAAAAGCAAGCCTCTAAATAGCAGCTCCTCACCAAGCACAGTATTGAATATCAATAGCAACCAAGTTAATCCGTACCAGCCCCAAGCGTGCTTAAAAAATTCTCTCGCTGCATCAGACTCAATAAACATGCCTAAATCTCTAGAAGCTGGATGCGCAATAACTGGTATCAGCTGTATGGCCGCGAAAGCAATGACAAGTGGAACTAACAACCACCATATTTTATTGTTTGCCTTACCAGTCTTGGGGCTTATGGGTTTGTTTAGCCATAGAGCCTTTCGGAGAGTATGCCACTTTAAATTACCTTGTTCCCTTCGGACAAATAATAACACCACAACAAACTGCCAGATCAAGCCTATAGTAAGACAAATCAACAAAGCTTCGGTAAATGCATTGGGGCCTTGTAGCATCTTTGCAACGATTGGCGTAACGATCCATGCCAATACAGCCATAGGCAAGGCCGCCATAGCCCACACAACCATTATTTTTAGTAAGCTATATTGAGGAATATCGATTTTTGTTTGATTAGACATAATCGAATTATATCAGAATCAGACACCAAACAGTACTAGTATTAAAATAGATTTAAATAGTGAGTATGACAATAAAAACTAGTTCCCATCGGAGGGTTTCCCGCGAACGCCGACTGGCAGTTCCCGCCCACGACAGTCGTGGATTCAAGTAAACAAACAACTGCAAAATAAAAACACCGACCGGTAGCGACAAGGTCGATGTTTTTATTTTGGAGGGCCAGGTGGGACTTGAACCCACGACATTCTGCTTAAGAGGCAGACGCTCTAACCAGCTGAGCTACTGGCCCGTATTCAAAAAATTGTACACTATCACCCCTGTTGGGGCAAGCGTAATCGTTTTTCTTGGTACACCCGGCAAGATTCGAACTTGCGACACCTGGTTCCGAAGACCAGTGCTCTAATCCACTGAGCTACGGGTGCATATTATACACATCACCAGGGGTAATTATACCACGGAGGGCAAAGTTGGGCTATAATGACATTCACATGGATATTCACACCAACATTCCGCTCAAAAACTTTACAACTATGAAACTGGGTGGCAACGCCCGCTTTATGACAGAGGTTCACACCCCCCAGGAAGTCGCTGAAGTCTGCAAAAATGCCAAATCACAATCTCTACCAATATTTATACTGGGTGGTGGCAGCAATGTTATTGCGACTGACGACGGATTTACGGGTATTATAATCCGCATGCGCATCCCGGGATTTGAGGTAATTGCCGACGACCTAAATTCGACTACAATCCAGATTGGTGCCGGCGAAATCTGGGACGATGTCGTTAAACGCACGGTCTATATGCGCCTAAGCGGCATCGAAACCTTGTCGGCTATTCCTGGTACCGCCGGTGCAGCACCTGTTCAAAACATCGGCGCCTACGGCCAGGAAGTCGCTGAAACGCTCGAATCATTGACCGCCTACGACACACAAACCGATAGTTTTGTAACGTTACAAAATGCCGACTGTGGATTTTCATATCGTCACAGTATTTTCCGCGGCGACCAAACCGGCCGTTATGTAATTACCTCGATCACGCTTAAATTATCCAAAAACAATCCCCAACCACCATTTTACGAGGCGCTCCAATCATATTTTGATCAGCACAATATAACTATTTTTACCCAAACCGTCGTACGCGACGCTGTAATTGATATCCGCAAAAACAAGCTACCAGACCCCAAAATACTGCCAAACACTGGGTCTTTCTTTAAAAACGCCATTATCGAGACCTGGCAGCTAAACGACCTAAAGGCAGCGTACCCAGACGTACCGACCTACGATATGGGTGACGGCAAATTTAAAGTCCCGACTGGCTGGCTGATCGAACAGGCCGGATTCAAGGGCAAAGTCATCCATGGCATCAAAGTCCACGACAAAAACGCCCTAGTCCTGATCAACCAATCCGCAACGTCGTACAACGATCTGGCCGAGGCCCGCGACGAGATTATTAGTGGCGTTCGTGACAAGTTCAAAATCCAAATCGAACAAGAGCCCCTGCAAATCTAAAACGCTTGCGGTTTAACCCCAAAACTCTTATGCTATAGACATGAAGCGTCGAGGGTTCACCATTGTTGAATTGATTATTGTCATCGCTATTATGGGCATCCTGCTGGTGCTAGTTGTCGTAAACATACGTGGTACCCAGGTGAGCGCCCGCGACGACGAACGCAAAGCCGATGTAGCCAACCTAGCACTACAACTAGAAGTGTTCTACAAAAACGGCCGTGATGACAGCTCGACCGTCGGCCGCTATCCTTCGGTTGATTTGATAATCAGTGGTGTCGGATCAATCCAATCCAACCTACGCGACATTAGCCTAGAGACCGTCAAAGCCCCGGGTGTGACCGATCCATTACAAACTTTGGTTATGGCCACTAACGACACCCAGACCACTGCAGGTGTTGCCCCTCAGCCAACCATTAACCAATACGTCTATCAGCCAATTTATGTTGATGGCACGGCATTATGTGCCACTGGAATGACAAACTGCCGCAAATTTAATATCTACTACAGGCTAGAATCAGACAATGCCGTATATATGGTAACGAGTAAAAATCAATGATGATTATATCCAAACAATCAGGTTTTACAGCGGTCGAACTGTTAATTACGTTATTCGTAGCGGCGGCTTTTTTGGTATCTGGATATCAATTATATAATCTGATTATTCGCGATGGTGGGCAAGCCCGGGCCGATGCCCGTGCTAGTAACGTCGCCTACGACTACCTGCGTCGCTATTCGGCGTCAGTTACAGCACCATGTACATCGTCCTCGCCTCTGAATAATGCACCAATTAATATTGCCGGCCTTAGTAGCGTAACCGTTTCAGTCGATATTAGCTGCCCGTATGCAGCAACGACCAGTATATCCAAAGTCGATGTAACAGTTAATTATAATTCGCCGCAACAAACCATGAAATACGCAACCTATGTCAAACTATAAAATCCATAAAACAATCCAAAGATCAGGTGGCTTTACGCTAGTCGAGATGCTAATTGTGGCACCAATCGTTATTCTGACAATCGGGGCATTCATTACGGTAATCGTCAGTATGACCGGTCAAGTCCTAGCAACTCGTAGCGCCAATGCGCTAGCGTACGATATCCAAGATTCACTTAATCGTATCGAACAAGATGTAAAATTATCTACTACTTTCCTGGCTAAAAACAGCATATCGCTTACCTCGCCACAGGGCTACAATGATGACACAACCGATTTTACAAATGTTGGCGTTAACGGTAACGTACTAATTCTTAATACTTTAGCCACTAGTGATAATCCGTACGTTGGAACCAGCGGATTAATCTACCTACAGGATCAACCAAATGCCTGCGCTAGTACCCAGGTCAACCAAAACACGCCGTTAACCCTAAACGTGGCGTACTTTGTCAAAAACAATACCCTGTGGCGTCGAG
>Ga0265297_10007251_pt1 | contig 15481 bp, 11 predicted proteins | sample Munlanlwell13791_FD_192502 | JGI IMG/M metagenome (GOLD analysis project Ga0265297, IMG submission 192502) | Leachate microbial communities from a municipal landfill in Southern Ontario, Canada - Leachate well 137-91 | ecosystem: Engineered > Solid waste > Landfill > Unclassified | place... | reverse complement strand
AGCTCCGCCATTACTTTTGTTAAAGCAGCAGTTAAAGTAGTTTTACCATGATCGACGTGACCGATTGTGCCGACGTTTACGTGTGGCTTGCTACGTGAGAATTTTTCTTTGGCCATGAGTTAATACCTTTAAATTATATTCAATTTTATGAAGATTTTTTAATAACCGCTTCCGCAATATTTGCAGGTGCTTCATTATATTTTTCAAACTGCATACTGTATGTAGCCCGCCCCTGTGTCGCTGAACGCAAATCAGTTGCATAGCCAAACATTTCCGACAACGGCACTTCGCAGCTAAGTGTTTTGCCTGATGGAGTATCATCCATACCCTGAATTATTCCACGCCGCCTGTTAATGTCGCCCACAACATCCCCCATATATTCTTCAGGCGTAGCGATTTCAACTTTCATTATCGGCTCAAGCAAAACAGGGTCCGCCTTTCTTGCCCCTTCCCTAAAACACATAGAACCGGCAATTTTGAAAGCCATTTCATTTGAATCTACATCGTGGTACGAACCGTCAAACAGAGACACCCTTACATCCAATACAGGATAGCCAGCTAGGATACCATTCTTCAGCTGCTCTTGGATACCTTTATCTACAGCAGGTATAAATTCTTTTGGAACAACCCCGCCAACAATCTCATTAATAAATTCATAACCAGAACCAGCTTCTTGCGGCTCAATACGCAACCAGACATGCCCATATTGCCCACGCCCACCGGATTGCCGCACAAACTTACTTTCCTGCTCTACAGTCTTTCGAATTGTTTCTCTATATGCAACCTGCGGAGCTCCAATATTGGCCTCAACATTAAACTCTCTTTTCATGCGATCAACAATAATCTCAAGGTGCAACTCACCCATCCCCGAGATAATTATCTGCCCAGACTCTTCATCTGTGTGCACTCTAAAAGACGGATCCTCTTGAGCAAGCTTAGCTAATGCCAACCCCATCTTTTCTTGGTCAGCTTTCGTTTTGGGCTCCACCGCAATCGAAATAACCGGATCAGGAAAGTCCATACGCTCAAGCACTATAATTTCTTTCAGATCACAGAGCGTATCACCTGTCGTCACATCCTTGAGCCCTATTGCGGCCGCTATATCTCCAGCACACACCTCTTTAACTTCTTCGCGACTATTGGCATGCATTTGCACTATCCGACCAATGCGCTCTTTTTTCTTTTTTATCGGGTTATAAATACTATCCCCAGAATTAAGCACACCCGAATAAACCCTAAAGAATGTTAACGTCCCTACGAAAGGATCAGCAGCAATTTTAAATGCTAGCGCCGAGAAAGGAGCCTCATCATCAGCAGGGCGGACCACCTCACCCTCATTATCTTCCAGATGGCCTTTTATGGCCTCAACATCAACAGGAGCAGGCAAATACTCAATAACCGCATCCAGCATTGCCTGAACACCTTTATTCTTAAAGGCTGAACCACAATATGCCGGGACAATTTGATTGGCTATCGTTCGAGAACGAATACCACGCTTAATTTCTTGATCCGACAATTCCCCTTCTTCAAGGTATTTCTCTAATAACCCCTCATCTCCCTCCGCAGCCGCCTCAACCATATGCTCCCTCCACTCTTTGCAGAGCTCTAACATATCAGCCGGAATTTCCCTCTCCTTAAAGGTCATGCCCATATTGGACTCATCCCAATATATGGCTTTCATTTTAATTAGATCAACAACCCCTTCAAAACCATCTTCCGCACCAATCGGCATCTGCATTGGCACAGCTTTTCCACCTAATCGAGCCTCAATCTGCCCGATAACGCGCAAAAAATCAGCCCCGGCGCGATCCATTTTATTCACAAAAACTATTCGCGGCACACGATACTTATCAGCTTGCCGCCAAACCGTTTCAGACTGAGGCTCAACCCCACCTACAGCACAAAAAACCGCACACGCCCCATCTAAAACACGAAGAGACCGCTCGACCTCTATAGTAAAATCAACGTGCCCCGGCGTATCTATAATATTTATACGATGCTGCGGAAATTGCCCCTCCATTCCACTCCAAAAACAGGTCGTTGCAGCCGAGGTAATAGTAATCCCTCGTTCCTGCTCCTGCTCCATCCAATCCATTGTTGCAGCACCGTCATGCACCTCACCTATTTTATGAGACACACCTGTATAGTAGAGCACACGCTCTGTTGTTGTGGTTTTACCTGCATCAATATGCGCCATGATACCGATATTCCGATAAAACCCTATTGGAGTTTTACGTGCCACAACTATACAACTTTCAATGTAATTCGTTAATTACCAGCGATAATGAGAGAAAGCTTTATTTGCTTCCGCCATTCTATGCGTGTCTTCACGCTTTTTAGCAGCAGAACCCCTGCTCTCAAAAGCATCCATCAACTCACCAGCCAGCTTGGCCGGCATATTCCTTTCATTTCTTTTGCGAGAAGCATCAATCAACCAACGCATAGCCAAAGCCATACGCCTTGAAGGCCTCACTTCGACAGGAACCTGATAAGTAGCACCACCAACCCGGCGAGACTTAACCTCAACACGAGGCTGAACGTTTTCCAAGGCCTTAGACAACACTTCCAGAGGCTCACTATGACCTTTACTCTCAATCACATCCAAAGCGCCATAGACAATCCCTTCAGCAACAGACTTTTTACCGCTCTCCATGATCATATTCATAAATTTAGTCAGCATAACACTGCCAAATCTTGGATCAGGAATAATTTCTCTTTTTGTAGCAACTCTTCTTCTAGACATTTATCTCACCAACCAACGTTTAGCCTTTAGGGCGTTTTGTTCCGTACTTAGAGCGACCACATTTTCTGTTAGTTACCCCTGACGCATCCAAGCTACCACGAACAACATGATACCTAACACCTGGCAAATCCTTGACACGACCGCCCCTTATCAGAACCACGGAATGCTCCTGAAGATTATGCCCTTCACCGCCAATATAGCTACTAACCTCAGCTCCATTAGTCAATCTAACCCTGGCCACTTTTCGAAGCGCAGAATTTGGCTTTTTAGGCGTTGTCGTATAAACGCGAGTACATACCCCCCTACGCTGAGGACAAGCCTCCAGCGCAGGAACATTGCTTTTTTCTATTTTTTTAGCACGAGGCTTACGAACCAATTGGTTGATCGTGGCCATAACTTTGTTTACTCCGATATACAATTAAATTGTCAGATAATAAAAGAACCGCCGCACATAATTAAACGTCGACGGTTAATTGCAATTCGACCCGACTCAAGCACGTTAGCTCATTTGAGCAGAGCATGATACTTGTTAATACTCAACAGGTCAAGCTCAATTTAAATATGAGCATTATTAAGCTCCTAAATATTTAAAGCCTGCTTAAGGGCTTCTTCCACGTCTCCCGCATCTACAGCTAAAGGTGCTTCAGTTTCTACTAATTCGTGCCGAGAGAATCTATTCTTTCTGCTTTCATGATAAGCCAATCCCGTTCCTGCTGGAATTAATCGTCCAACGATAACGTTTTCCTTTAGCCCTTGCAATCCATCGCTTAACCCGCGCACTGCGGCATCGGTTAACACACGAGTTGTTTCCTGAAATGACGCTGCCGAAATAAATGACTCGGTAGCTAATGACGCTTTGGTAATACCGAGTAATACGGAATTGTAGCTTGCAGGGATTTTTCCTTCAGCCTCAACCCTATCATTTTCCTCTCTCAGTGCGGCGCGCTCAACCTGATCGCCTTTCAAAAATACTGTATCACCCGAAGCGGTAATCTCAACCTTTCTAAGCATTTGACGAATAATAGCTTCAATGTGCTTATCGTTAATCTTTACACCTTGCAAACGATACACATCCTGAATTTCTTTAACCAAGTAGTTAGCCAACTCTTCAATCCCCCTTAATCGAAGAATATCATGCGGCGTTAACTCACCTTCTGCTATCGTCTCCCCCTTTTCTACATACTCACCTTCAAAAACCGTGATATGCCGCCATTTGGGTATCAGTGTTTCACTTTGCTCGCCCGCAGGATCGGTAATAATGACCCGTTGTTTACCTTTGGTTTCCTTACCAAAAGAAATGGTTCCACTGGCCTCAGCAAGAATTGCCGGATCTTTTGTTTTTCGCGCCTCAAATAAATCTGCAACACGCGGCAAACCACCCGTAATATCCCTTGTTTTACTTGATTCTTGCGGAATCCTGGCTAGAACATCCCCCACCTTCACTTCGCCGCCATCCTTGATTCCGGCAATAGCCCCTGCGGGCAGGAAATATTGGGCAGGTATTTCAGTTCCCGGCAAATAAATCGCCTGACCGTTGCTATCAAAAAGCTTTACCATAGGCCGCAATTCTTTACCTGCACTTCCCCTTTGCTTCGGATCGGTGACGACTAACGAACTCAAGCCAGTAACCTCATCGGATTGCTTTTGTACAGTAACACCATCAACAAAATCAATCAGCTCAACAACACCATCAACCTCAGTGATAACTGGGTGAGTGTGAGGATCCCAAACGACAATTATGTCACCGGCATTAATTCGAGAACCTTCCTGTACGGAAAGTACGGCGCCATAAGGAATTTTATAACGCTCCTTCTCACGACCATAATCATCGACCACGCCAACTTCGCCTGATCTTGAAACAGCAACCAGGTTACCTTCACGGTTAACAACCGATTTCAGGTTATTAAGCCTTACAGTACCGGCAGATTTAACCTGTACATTACTAATTGCAGCCGATCTGGATGCCGCCCCACCGATATGGAAGGTACGCATAGTCAACTGCGTGCCCGGTTCACCGATTGATTGCGCAGCAATAACACCGACCGCCTCACCTATATTCACCAAGTGCCCGCGCCCCAAGTCACGTCCATAACAGGCCGCACATACTCCATGCCTGTTTTCACAAGTAATAATTGAACGAACTAAAACCTGGTCAATACTATGAGCCTCAAGAACAGACACCCAATGCTCATCCAGTAATGTGCCTTTAGGTACGACTAAAACATCGCCAGCCGGATCCATGATGTCATTGACAGCAACACGGCCTAATACACGCTCAGATAAAGGCTCAACAACATCACCACCCTCGATGATTGGAGTCATAATCAACCCGTTAGTCGTACCGCAATCATCACCGTTAATTACCAAGTCCTGAGCAACGTCCACTAAACGACGAGTCAAGTAACCGGAATTCGCAGTTTTCAACGCGGTATCGGCCAAACCTTTACGAGCACCATGCGTAGAAATAAAGTACTGCAATACGTCCAAGCCTTCTCTAAAGTTAGCCGTAATAGGCGTTTCAATAATGGAGCCGTCAGGTTTTGCCATCAGACCACGCATACCGGCTAACTGTCGAATCTGCGCCGCAGAACCCCGCGCACCAGACTCGGCCATCATAAAGATAGAGTTAAACGATTTTTGTTTTACCGTATTGCCGTTAGCATCAACAACCGACTCTTCACCAAGCCCGTCCATCATGACCTTGGCGATTTGATCGTTGGCATGCGACCAAATATCAACAACTTTATTATATCGCTCGCCATCAGTTACCAAGCCGGAAGCATATTGACTTTGAATTTCGTTAACTTCGGCGTCAGAAGCCTTAATAATATCGACTTTTTTAGCCGGAATTACCATATCTTCGATGCCGAATGAAATTCCGGAAATCGTTGCATACTTAAAGCCCAGATACATCAACTGATCAGCAAGTATGACAGTATCTTTGTTGCCTAAATAACGATAACTATAATTTATTAACCGGGATATGTTCTTCTTGGTCATATCGCAGTTAACCAGCTCGTATGGTGTGCGATCTGGAACCACTTCCCAAATTAACGCACGGCCCACAGTAGTTTCTACGCGATGCGTTTTGTCTTCAGTTTCGCCGCTTTCATTCACCACTTTTTCGGTGATGCGCAATTGAATTTTAGATTGCAATTCAACTGTTTTAGCTAGCAATGCCTTATGAATTTCGCCGACACTGACAAATATGCTGCCATCGCCTTTTGCGTTGATTTTTTCACGGCTAATGTAATAAAGCCCCAATACCACGTCTTGAGACGGATTGATAACAGGCTCACCGTTTGCTGGAGACAAGATATTATTTGTCGCCATCATCAATGTTCTGGCTTCCAGCTGCGCTTCAATAGACAACGGAATGTGTACAGCCATTTGGTCGCCGTCAAAGTCAGCGTTGAATGCGCTACAAACCAGCGGATGTAACTGAATCGCCTTACCTTCAATTAGAGTAGGTTCGAATGCTTGAATACCCAGCCTATGCAGAGTAGGCGCACGGTTCAACAAAATCGGATGCTCACGGATAACTTCTTCGAGAATATCCCAGACTTCAGCCCCTTCTCTTTCAACCATTTTCTTCGCTGCTTTAATGGTTGTAGCTAATCCGCGAAATTGCAGCTTACTAAAAATAAACGGCTTGAACAATTCCAATGCCATCTTTTTCGGAAGGCCGCACTGATGCAGTCTTAATGTAGGACCGACAACAATTACCGAGCGTCCTGAATAATCAACACGCTTACCCAACAAGTTTTGTCTGAAACGCCCTTGTTTGCCTTTGATCATATCCGCCAACGACTTAAGCGGTCTTCTGTTCGTGCCGGTAATCGCTCGACCACGACGGCCGTTATCCAGCAACGCATCAACAGACTCCTGCAACATGCGCTTTTCGTTACGAACGATAATGTCGGGCGCATTCAAATCCAGCAAGCGATTTAAACGATTGTTTCTGTTGATGACTCGACGATAAAGATCATTCAAATCAGAAGTCGCAAATCGACCGCCATCCAAAGGCACCAACGGGCGCAATTCAGGCGGCAATACCGGCAATACTTTCAAGATCATCCATTCGGGACGATTTTTTGAACTCAATAACGCATCCATTACTTTCAAGCGCTTTGAGTATTTCTTGATCTTGGTTTCTGAATTAGTCGAATTTATCTCTTCACGCAAAATTTCAACTTGCTCTTTTAAATCAATCGATTTAAGCAAGTCATAAATCGCTTCTGCGCCCATTTTTGCGACAAAATCATCCCCATGCAACTCAACCGCATCCAGATAATCGTCATCGGTAAGCAGCTGGCCTTTTTCCAACGGCGTCATGCCTGGATCTAAAACGACGAAAGATTCAAAATATAATACGCGCTCAATTTCGCGTAGCGTCATATCCAATAGCAACGCTATTCTGGACGGCAGCGATTTTAAGAACCAAATATGTGCGACAGGGCTGGCTAAATCAATATGCCCCATTCTTTCACGACGAACTTTCGACAAAGTAACTTCTACGCCACATTTTTCGCAAATAACGCCGCGATGCTTCAGTCTTTTATATTTACCGCAAAGACACTCATAATCACTGACAGGACCAAAAATCTTAGCGCAAAATAAACCATCGCGCTCAGGCTTAAAAGTACGATAGTTGATCGTTTCCGGCTTCTTTACTTCGCCATACGACCAAGAACGAATCATATCCGGCGACGCCAAACCAATGCTAATTCCGTCAAAATCATCGGCACGACCTTGACGCTTTAAGAAATTCATTAAATCTTTCAAGAGCTTATCCTCTTTAAATACTACAGGCTGTAGGCTGGGTAAGGCGCGTTTTTGCGCCGTTACCCAACGGGTTCGTTGGTTTCTCGGGTTACGCTAAACCTGATCTACACACCTAATCCCGCTGCAATTCTATATTGACAGCCAATGAGCGGATTTCTTTAATTAAAACATTAAACGATTCCGGCATACCGGCTTCCATTTTATGATCGCCATCGACAATATTTTTGTACATACGCGTTCTACCGGTCACGTCGTCAGATTTAACTGTCAACATTTCCTGTAGAGTATATGCCGCACCATAAGCTTCAAGCGCCCAAACCTCCATTTCCCCAAAACGCTGACCGCCGAATTGAGCTTTACCGCCTAACGGCTGCTGAGTAACCAGACTATATGGGCCTGTTGACCGCGCGTGCATCTTGTCATCGACCAAATGGTTCAACTTCAACATATACATGTAGCCAACTGTGACTTCGCGTTCAAACGGTTCGCCCGTCAAGCCGTCATAAAGCGTGACCTGTCCATGTTCGGGCAAATCCGCCAGCTTCAACATGGTACGAATTTCTTCTTCGCTGGCGCCATCAAATACCGGAGTCGCCATAGGCACGCCACTGACAAGATTGCTCGCCATTTCCAGGATTTCTTGGTCCGAAAATGAAGTCAGATCTTCCTTACGCCCACTACTGTTATAAATCTTATCCAGATATTCTCTGATCGCAGCAACCTTGGCTTTTTCTTGATCGTACTGGGCTTCCAGCATTTTACCGATCTTGATGCCTAAGCCTTTCGCCGCCCAACCCAAATGCGTCTCGAGCACCTGCCCGACGTTCATTCGCGATGGTACGCCTAATGGATTCAGAACAATATCGACAGGATTTCCGTCAGCGGTATAAGGCATGTCTTCAATCGGTCTGATCATGGAAATAACACCCTTGTTTCCATGACGTCCGGCCATTTTATCGCCTGGCTGAATGCGTCTCTTAACCGCCAGATAAACCTTAACCATTTTTAGAACGCCTGGCGCCAAATCATCACCCATGGTGATTTTTTTACGCTTGACTTCAAATTTTTCATCAAAGTCTTTTCTTTGCTGTTCTACTTGAGCAACGACGGTTTCCAGCTGAAGATTGATATCTTCATCTTTCATGCGGATCTTTAGCCACTCTGAATGCTTCAAGCCATTAAGATAAGCTTCCGTTATTTCAGCACCCGCTTTCAATTGTCCTGGCCCGGATTGAGCAACCTTGCCAATCAACAGCTTGGCAACACGCGCAAAAATATCTTCTTCAAGAATTTTCAGCTGGTCATCAAGGTCTTTTCTGTAACGCTTGATTTCTTCCTGTTCAATATCCAAAGCACGCTTGTCTTTCTTTACGCCATCACGGGTAAATACCTGAACATCAATAACCGTACCCTCGATGCTTCCTGGTACACGTAATGAAGTATCCTTAACATCGGCCGCTTTCTCACCGAAAATCGCACGTAATAATTTTTCTTCCGGCGTTAACTGTGTTTCACCTTTAGGCGTTACCTTACCTACCAGAATATCGCCGCCTTTAACCTCGGCACCAACATAAACAATTCCCGACTCGTCAAGCTTGGACAACGCTTCTTCGCTGACGTTAGGAATATCGGCAGTGATTTCTTCCGGGCTATGTTTGGTATCGCGTGCTACGCAGGTCTTCTCTTCGATATGAATCGTCGTGAAGCGGTCTTCCTTAACGACTCGCTCTGAAACCAGAATCGAGTCCTCAAAGTTGTATCCATTCCAAGGCATAAACGCAACCAGCATGTTTTGCCCTAACGCCAATTCGCCCATATCTGTCGATGGACCGTCTGCCATAATGTCGCCGGCTTTAACAATGTCCCCTGGCTTTACTAATGGCTTTTGGTTGATACAGGTATTCTGGTTTGAACGGGTATATTTAATCAGGTTGTAAATATCAACACCTGGCGTACCTGTTTCAGTCTCCGTATCGTTTACGCGCACCACGATTCTGGCCGCGTCAACCGCTTCAATCTTACCGCCACGCGCCGCAACCACGGTTACGCCGGAGTCTTTGGCAACCGTTCTTTCCATACCGGTACCTACCAACGGCTTTTCAGCCCTTAGCGTAGGAACAGCTTGGCGCTGCATGTTTGACCCCATCAATGCACGGTTAGCGTCATCATGCTCAAGGAACGGAATAATGGAGGCCGCAACCGATACAATCTGCTTGGATGACACGTCCATATATTGCACGGTGTCAGACATCGCCAAAGTAAATTCATCTTTATGCCGGCATGATACCAAACCTTCAACCAACTTCCCGTTTGCATCCACGGCCACACTGGCCTGCGCAATAACAAACTCGCCTTCTTCAATAGCTGACAAATAATCGACATGGTCGGTTACTTTGCCATCGACTACTTTTCTATAAGGCGTTTCCAGGAAACCATAATTATTGGTACGCGCATAAACCGATAATGAGTTTATCAAGCCGATGTTTGGACCTTCAGGCGTTTCAATTGGACATACGCGGCCATAATGCGTTGCATGTACGTCGCGAACCTCAAAACCCGCACGTTCTCTTGCTAAACCGCCAGGCCCTAAAGCCGACACACGACGCTTGTGCGTCACTTGGGATAATGGATTATTTTGATCCATAAACTGTGACAGCTGGCTGGAACCGAAAAACTCTTTTACCGCGGCAGAAACCGGTTTCGCATTGATGATTTCCTGCGGCATCAAGCCTTCTGAGTCCGCCAACGTTAAGCGCTCTTTAACCGCTCTTTCAACTCGAACCAAACCTACCCGGAATTGGTTCTCAATCATTTCACCGACCGAGCGAACGCGTCTGTTGCCCAAATGGTCAATATCGTCAACATTGCCGTTGCCGTTACGAATGTCTATTAATTCTTTAAGTACATCAATGACGTCGTCTTTTGTTAAAGTACCGGGGCCTGTTGTTTCTTGGCGTCCCAATCGGCGATTAAACTTCATCCGTCCAACTGTAGACAAGTCATACCGCTCATCGGTAAAAAACAGATTTTGGAACAGATTTTCTGCCGAATCTTTAGTCGGCGGCTCACCTGGACGCATCATCCGGTATATTTCAACCAATGCTTCGAGAGTGTTGGTAGTCGTATCCAACCTCATCGCATTAGATATGTATGGACCTTTGTCCAAATCATTAACAAACAGGGTATTAAGCTCAGTAATACCGCTTTCAATGCATCGATCGATCGTCGCTACAGTAAGCTCATCGTTCACATTCGCAACTAACTCGCCTGTAGATCGGTCAATCAGGTTATTCCCTAATATCTTTCCAACTAAGTATTCTTTTGGTACTTCTACTTCGGTTAATCCGGATTTAATCATTTCACGGATATGCTTAGCCGTAATCCGACGCCCCTCTTCAACCAATACTTCGCCTTTCTTGCTCTTAATATCAAATGCTGCAATTTCGCCACGCATACGCTCAGGAACGATATGAAAAATGCATTTTTGCGCGTCTACGGTGAATTTATTCATTTCGAAGAAAATTTTGATCATTTCTTCGTTATCGTAGCCTAACCCCCTCAGCAAGATAGTTGCAGGGATTTTTCTTCTCCGGTCAATCCGAACAAAAACGCAATCTTTATGATCGAATTCAAAATCTAGCCACGATCCGCGATAAGGGATAACCCGCGCATTAAATAGCAGTTTTCCTGACGAATGGGTCTTACCTTTGTCATGATCAAAAAACACACCCGGTGAACGATGTAACTGGGAAACAATAACCCGCTCAGTTCCATTAATAACAAAGGTTCCATTGTCCGTCATTAACGGCAACTCACCCATGTAAACTTCCTGTTCGCGAATATCTTTAACTACTTTTGCGTTCGCGGATGCTTCTTTATCATAGATGACCAGACGAACTAATACCCTTAGAGGGGCAGCATAAGTTGCTCCTCTTTGTTGGCACTCTCTTACATCAAAAACAGGCTCCCCTAATCTGTATTTCACATACTCCAGTACTGCATATCCGGAATGGCTTTCAATTGGGAAAACGCTGGAAAATGCAGCATGCAATCCACTGTCTTCACGCTTTTCAGCCGTAACGCCTGATTGCAAGAAGCTCGCATATGAATTAATCTGCGTTGCCAGAAGATAGGGAACATCAAGTACCTCAGTACCTTTCCCAAAGTTATTTCGAATACGCTTTTTTTCGGTAAAAGAGTAGGACATATCGCTTCCAAACCTTTTCGTCATAGATAATTTTCTACCGTGCAGTTAGTGCAAACAGTAAAAGGCCGGCGACAAGATTGTCACCAGCCATACTTGGTAGAGACGTATATTCCAACGCCTCTGCAATTGGGTCAAAATTTATTTGATTTCGACAGTAGCACCAGCCTCTTCAAGCTGCTTTTTAGCTTCTTCGGCTTCGGCTTTAGGGGCCCCTTCTTTCAATGTTGTTGGCACACCCTCAACCGCGTCTTTAGCTTCTTTTAAACCTAAGCCAGTTATACCGCGTACCGCCTTAATAACTGCAACTTTGTTCTCGCCAAAACCGGTCAGAACAACATCAAATTCAGTTTGCTCTTCAACAGCCGCCGCCGCCGCTACAGGAGCCGCAGCCACAGCCACAGCTGCAGATACGCCGAATTTCTCTTCCATCGCTGAAATCAAGTCAACGATTTCCATAACGCTCATCTTTGAGACCGCTTCCAAGATATCTTCTTGCGAAATTGCCATTGTGTATTCCTCTAAAATAATAAGTTTTAAACTGGTTGAGTGGTAGAAACGTTGCGATGCAACGTCTCATGCTGCTATGCCGCTTCTTTTTGGTCTCTAATTGCTGCCAAAGTACGTACAAATTTCTCTGTAGGCGCCTTCATTACCGACATCAACATACCAATACCTTGATCGCGAGTAGGCAGACTGGCTAATCGAGCAAGCTCCGAAGCACCAAATGCCTGTCCGCCAATAGCAACTATCTTGGTAATTAGCTTGTCGTGAGTTTTAGCAAAATCGCTGACTAACCTAGCCGCAGACCCTGGATCTTCCATAGAAAAGGCGATTAACAACGGACCTACCAGTCCACTTTGCATACATTCAAATTCAGTACCGGCGACTGCTCGTTTTGCCAGTGTGTTTTTTATTACACGCAAATAAACGCCTGTCTCTCTCGCAGTTTTGCGCAGCTCGGTCAATTCCGTAACTGTCAACCCACGATATTCTGCCGCAATTGCAGAATGAGCCTTAGCAGCGAATACAGCGACTTCTTCTACGACAGCTTTTTTGCCATCTAAATTTAGTGCCACAGCTTACCTCCGGAATTTATCCCCAGAATTAATAAAAAGCATTCATTTGAACACCCCTTACGGTCCCTTTCCCCAGCTTTTAGGTTCCAGCTCCCGTCTACGCAGGAAATATTAAGTTTTACAACACCTGCGGTCTTTGACGGTTACCGAACGGGTCGGCAACCCAAAGTCTTTTACAACAATTAAGAAATAGTGCTTTGGTCAAGCCATAAACCAGGACCCATAGTCGAAGACAGGGTCACTTTCTTAATGTATATACCTTTAGCAGCGGTCGGCTTTATTTTTCTTAAATCCGCAAGCAACGCTTCCAAGTTACCCTGAATAGCATCCGCATCAAATGTAACTTTACCAAGCGTACAGTGAATAATCCCTGACTTGTCGGTTCGGTAACGCACTTGACCTGATTTAGCGTTTTTTACGGCAGTAGCGACATCTGCGGTCACGGTTCCAACCTTAGGATTAGGCATTAAACCACGAGGCCCTAAAATCTGACCCAACTGACCAACCACTCTCATTGCATCTGGAGAAGCGATGACGACGTCAAAATTCATTTCGCCTTTTTTTACCAGCTCTCCCAAATCATCCATGCCCACGATGTCGGCCCCGGCTTCTCTTGCTGCATCAGCATTAGGTCCTTGTGTAAAAACCGCTACCCTGACTGTTTTTCCGGTACCATTTGGCAACACTGTTGCGCCTCGGACATTTTGATCAGACTTACGAGGATCAACACCTAGATTAACGCTAACATCAATAGCTTCATTAAACTTTGCGGTGCCAAGCTCTTTCAACAACTGAACCGCTTCAGTGATTGAATATTGCTTTGTTTTATCAACTTTTGCTTTGATAAGTTTCGCCTTTTTGGACAACTTAGCCATTATAATCCCTCCACATTCAGACCCATGCTGTACGCACTGCCTGCAATTGTCTTTACTGCTGCTTCTAAATTGGCCGCGTTCAAATCTTCCATCTTTGTTTTGGCGATTTCTTCTAATTGAGCACGAGTTACCGTACCTACTTTCTTGGTATTGGGATTACTGCTTCCGCTTTTAATACCCGTGGCTTTTTTCAAAAGAATTGAAGCTGGCGGGGTTTTTGTAATAAAAGTAAAGCTGCGGTCACTATAAACCGTGATCACCACGGGCAAAGGCAAACCTTTTTCTGTGTCTTGTGTTTTAGCATTAAAAGCCTTGCAAAACTCCATGATATTAACACCTCGCTGACCCAATGCCGGACCTACAGGTGGACTTGGGTTTGCTTCTCCCGCTTTAACTTGCAACTTTATATACGCTGTTATTTTTTTAGCCATTATTTACTCCAAAAATGGGTACAAACGCTTTTCAGCTCCCCTAGACACAAAAAATCACTGCCTTATTCAGACAGTGATTCTTTTCAAACACTAAACACCAAAATTAATTAGCTTTTTTCAACTTGCCCAAAGCCAAGCTCAACTGATGTTGACCTACCGAAAATAAGCACTGATATCTTTATTTTGCTTTTTTCGTAGTTAACTTCCTCAACGACTCCGTTAAAATCCTTAAACGGACCGTCAATAACCCTAATAACCTCTCCAGCCTCAAACATGGTTTTAGGCCTAGGCTTATTGACCCCATCCTCCACTCTATTTAGGATGGCCATCGCTTCTTTTTCGGATATTGGCGCAGGCCGATCAGAAGTCCCACCAATAAAACCCAACACCTTAGGCACATCTTTTACTAAATGCCAAGTTTCATCGGTCAAATCCATCTGAACCAGAACATACCCAGGAAAGAACTTTCTCTCACTTTTTCTTTGCTGACCCATTCGCATCTCAACCACTTCTTCAGTGGGAACAAGGATTTTCCCGAAATGCTCTTCCAGACCTTCTCGTTTAATTCTTTCTTCTAACGCTTGCTTAACTTTATTCTCAAAATTCGAGTAGGCGTGTACAACATACCAACGCAGGGCCATCCTCTTACCCTCCCTGACCAGTCAAAATACGCACACCCCAAAAAAGAAACATATCCAACAACCACAAAATCAAGCCCACAACAAAGACCATTGCAAAAACCAGCAGCGTAGTACGAAAAGTCTCTTCCCGAGTTGGCCAAACAACTTTTCTAACTTCTTGCTTAGACTCTAAAACAAAACCCCAAACATTTTGCCCAAGCCCCGTAGTAAGCATTACCCCCACAACGACCAGCGACATGACCACTAAACCAAGAACCCGATACAAAAGCGAAATATCGGAGAAATAATAAAACGCAGCCACACCAGCGACCAAAAAGACTACGGAAAATACTTGCTTGACAACATCAAAGACTGATGTTGATGCTTCTACCTGAGTGCTCATGTGTTTTTTGCTATGAAAATAGAATTGAGATGCTTTAATCTGAATGGCAGGCCAGGAGGGTCTCGAACCCCCAACCCGCGGTTTTGGAGACCGCTATTCTACCAATTGAACTACTGACCTATTCAGACAAGCCTTATACAAACCAACATTATATATCTAATAATACTATTATTCAAGTATTGATGCAACTACACCGGCACCTACTGTACGACCGCCTTCACGGATTGCAAAACGCAAACCATCATCCATAGCGATCGGTGAAATCAGCTTTACTTTTACTGAAATGTTATCGCCAGGCATTACCATTTCAACGCCTTCCGGCAGCTCAACAGCGCCTGTTA
>Ga0265297_10007250_pt1 | contig 15485 bp, 13 predicted proteins | sample Munlanlwell13791_FD_192502 | JGI IMG/M metagenome (GOLD analysis project Ga0265297, IMG submission 192502) | Leachate microbial communities from a municipal landfill in Southern Ontario, Canada - Leachate well 137-91 | ecosystem: Engineered > Solid waste > Landfill > Unclassified | place... | reverse complement strand
CGGACCTTCCGGATTCCTATAATTTCAAGCATATCCTGGTCATGCTTTTTACCGACGGACCGCTGATTATCCTGGGGGCCATCGGGTTATTCCTGCTGGCCGCAAGCCGGTTTTCTTACGCCTTACTGTTCGCTTTGATCATTTTTAATTTTAACTTTGTTTCCGTGTTGATCAGGAGCTGTATCAGATACAGGACGCTGATCATGCCTTTTTTGATCATTTTGTCAGCTTATGCCGTTTACCACTATTATTTAAGGATCAGGTCAGGCTATGCCGCAAGAAAATAAAAGGTTGAAGATCGTTTTTGCCGGTGTCCTTATAGGAGTATTGTTTTTTGTCCCGCCGGCCCTTTTGGTCCCCGGGTTAATAGCGTTTTTAGGGTTTCTCTTCGGGGTTGCCATGGTGAAGCTGTATGAAAAAGACCGCCCGGCAGCCGTTTTGAAGATATTTTATTCCGGCTTTGCCTTGCGTATATTGTTATGCCTGCTGCTTGCCTGGCTGGCTTACCGCGGCAAGGGAAATATCTTTTTTCTGGGGGCCGATGATTACGGTTATGCCCTGAATGCCAGCAGTATTGTTTCCGCGTGGAAAGAAACCGGTTATCTCCCCGGGCCCAACAGCCTGTGGTGGATGCCTTGGGCAGGCGACCTGAATTACACGTATCTGGTTGCATTTCTTTACTATTTTATCGGGGAATACTACCTGATGACACTTTTTTTAAATTGCGTTTTCGGCAGCCTGACGGTAATCCTGATTTATTTTATTACCCGGGATATCTTTGGCCGGCGCAGCGCTTTGATCGCCTCCGGTCTTTGCGCCTTTTGGCCTTCTTTGATCCTTTGGTCAACGCAAAACCTTAAAGAACCGATCACTATTTTTCTGGCGTTCTTTATTTTTTGGCTGATAAATAAATTGAAGAATTCGCCCGGGTTGATTTTTTATTGGGTGCTGCTGGGATTGTCCGTTGCGCTGATTTATAAGATCCGCAGCTCGATCGCCGTAGTAGTTATATTTGCCGGATTTATATCGCTGGCGGTAAACTATTGCAGTAGAAAAAAAAGATACATCCTGATAATCCTTGGTTTGAGTTTTTTACTGGTATTTCTAAAATGGCATTCGGTGAGCAGGCTATTCAACAATTATATCGGTTTTCCTTCCTGTTCTGTCTTCGAGGCATTGAATCAGGCGCATCAGGTGAGGCTTTGGGCTGCGGAAACGGCATTTTTACCCGACGCCGATATTTCTACCCCGTTAACCTTCGTCCTTAATGCCCCGGGGTTCCTCCTTTACATATTATTTGCTCCTTTTCCATGGGCGGTTACCAAGCTGAAACATATTTTTGGGACCGCGGAAATGCTTATTTGGATAGTTTTGTTTTTCTTCATGCTTAAAGGAGTTGCGCTTTCCATACGCTACAGACTGCAGGAATCCTTGTTTATTTTGATCTTTATCCTGGTGATGATCTTATCTTTTTTTGGGGAAGGAAATGTAGGCACGCTCTTCCGCCACCGCGCGTTGATTTGGCCTGTATTTTTTATTTTTACTGCGGTCGGACTGAGCCAGGATATCGGTAACTCCAAAAAAAAGATTTCTCGCGGAGGCGTGTTATGAGGGGGCTGTTCATTTCCTATAATGGGGCCCTTGAGCCGCTGTTATATTCGCAGGGGATAGCCTATTTGAAAAAACTTTCGGACAGGGGGAAATCTTTCAGTATTTTAACCTTTGAAAAGAAAAAATTCCTTGCGGATAAACAGCGGTATAGGAAGATATCCGCAGAGCTTAGAGCACACAATATCCGCTGGTATCGTCTGGTCTATCATAAGCGTCCGGCAGTGATCTCGACTTTTATGGACATTGCCTGCGGGTTTATTTATGCGGGGTACATCGTCGTAAAAGATAAAATTGATATCGTGCATGCCAGAAGTTATGTACCGGCGGTAATAGCTTTTTTACTGCGTTTTTGCCTTGGAAGAAAGTTTATTTTCGATATGCGCGGAATGATGGTAGACGAATATGCCGAAGGCGGGATCATTAAGAAGGGGGCTTTGCTGTTCACTCTAGGGAAAACAATCGAGGCTCGTCTCCTGAAAGGCTCCAGCGCAGTAGTAGTGCTTACCGAAAGAATAAAAGATATACTTTTATATTCCGGAGATTTTCCCGCCCTAGAAGCGGCCAAGATTAGGGTTATACCATGTTGCGTGGACACGGAATTCTTTTCTTTCTCCGGGGTTAAAGTAAGGCCGCCGCTCTTAAGCGGACTTGACGACAGATTCCTGTTTATTTATACCGGCTCGGTGGGCACATGGTATAATCTTGAAGGAATGCTGGATTTTTTTAAAACGGCAAAGAAAATGAAAACGGATGCCCATTTGGTGATTTTAAGTCCCGGCGACCGCTCATATATCGAGCTTACGCTTAAAAAAATGGGTATTCATTCGCGGGATTTTACCCTGGGAGAAGCGGAGCTTAATCAGATTCCCGCATTTCTTTCTTTCTGCGATGCCGGCCTGATCTTCTATAAACAGACATTCAGTCGTCTGGCATGTTCTCCGGTAAAATTCGCGGAATACCTTGCCTGTGGATTACCGGTGGTGATCAATTCTGGTGTTGGGGATACGGAGATGGTTTTACGGAAAAACGCCGTGGGAGCGGTAATTAGCGAATTTAAGGGTAACTGTTATGAAAAGTCTTTGAGTGAACTTTTCGAATTGAAAAATAATAATGCGCGGCTTAAAGAAGAGTGCCGCCGGCTGGCGGTTAGGAACTTTTCCCTGGAGAAAGGGGCGCTTTTATATAAAGCGATTTTCGATGATTTATGCCTGCCGGCTGCAGCGGGTAAAAAACAATGAAGGTTTTATTTTTTGTTCCCTATCCAAGGGAAGGGGCAAGCAACAGGTATCGTGTTGAACAATATCTACCGTTCCTGAAAGAGAAAGGAGTAAGGTTCCGGGTTTCTTCTTTCTGGTGCAGGCGGGGATTCTCCATACTTTACAAAAAAGGGCATTTTTTAAAAAAACTCTTCTATTTTTTTCGCGGTTCGCTTCTGCGCTTAGGAGACCTAATTAGTGTTTTTGGTTACGATGTCATTTTTGTGCACAGAGAGGCATATCCTATTTTCGGAGCTTTTTTTGAGAATATGGTCATTTTGACCGGAAAACCGGTTATTTTCGATTTCGACGACGCTTTATTCTTACCGGCGAAAAGCGATTCAAACAGTTTTATCGGTTATTTCAGGTATCCGGAGAAGTTTGCTGAGGTGGTCAAGGGCAGTGCTCAGGTAATAGCGGGAAACCGTTATCTGGGAGATTGCGCGCTCTTGTATAATAAGAATATCAATATCATCCCTACGCCGATCGACACGGAAAAGTTCCTGCCGCGTCAAAAAAGCCGCAGTAATAGCATTGTCATCGGCTGGATCGGATCATTGACCACTGCCGGCTTTCTTCAGCCAATGGAGAACGTTTTTCGAAAACTCATCGGCAGTAATAACGATGTCCTAATCAAGATTGTCGGCGGGTCCTACGAAAGCAGCCTTGGCCGGAGTATTGTTTTTAAGCCCTGGTTACTGGAGGAAGAAATGGATGATCTGGCATCTTTCGATATCGGAATTATGCCAATGCCGGACAACGAATGGACGCGAGGTAAATGCGGGTTTAAGGCGATAATGTATATGAGCATAGGGATTCCCTGTGTCTGTTCCGCGGTCGGCATGAATAAAGAGATTATCAATGACGGAGTAAACGGCTATTTGGCGAACGATGAAGGCGAATGGACGGAAAAACTCATCCTGCTGGCAAAAAACCCGGAGCTAAGAAGGATGATCGGGGAAAACGGCCGCCGTACGGTCGAAGAAAGGTATTCTTTAAGAGCAAACGTTCCCAAGTTTCTGAATGTCCTAGAGAACGCCTCCGGCAGCAAATAGGCCGAAAAACGCAAGGATCGAATATGGAAAAATTCAAAGGATACGATGTAGTAGAGCGCTATCCTGAACGGGGATGGCTAAAGGGATATTTTTACGTAAGCAATGAAGATATTCTCGGTCAGGATCAAAAAAACACTCAGGCCTACCGCGACCTCAGCGCCTTAAGGCATAAGGATCTGGTTTTACACCTCTTGGACATCGAAAAGGGAGATAAACTTATCGATGTTGGCTGTGAAGTCGGAGCAATAATGGTATATTGCGGCCTTTTGGGGGCGGAAGTTTCCGGGATTGATCTCTGCGTTGAATCCGTAGAGCAGGCAAATAAATATATGAAGGAATTTTCCATTAACGGCAAGGCAATTGCCGGGGACGCCAGAAATCTTCCTTTTCCGGACAATTATTTCGATAAAGCTGTTTCCTCGGACTTTTTTGAACACCTTAATTATGACGATAAGATAATTTCTCTGAAAGAGTTGATGCGGGTAATAAAGCCTTCCGGAAAATTACTGATCAAAACACCTAATCTGACGTATCTGCGTACAGCCAGGTTGATAAAACAATTGAACCGGACGCTAAAGTTAAAAAATCCTTTCAAGGTAATCATCCCGCATACCCACGGGGAAGCCCATCAGCATATCGGGCTTTCATCCAGGAAAAAACTGATTGCGGCCATCAAGGCCGCAGGATTCATTAATTTTAGGTGCCATTTTAGCCTGAATTCTAAAGTCGAAAGAGTTGACTTTGGACTTGCGGAATTGCTGTCCGAGATTCCGTTGATCAGGGATTTAGTTACGGAAGAGCTGATAATCGAAGTCTATAAGCCGGTTATTATCTCTCTTTTTCCGTGAAGACAGGCAAGGAGAAATATGTGCGGCATTTGCGGAATCATTGACTATAGTGGAAGCCGGATTATTGATGAGGACCGTCTGAGAAAGATGGCTTGCGCCCTAAAGCACAGGGGGCCGGACGATGAAGGTATTTTTGTAGAGCACGGCAGGATCAATGTCGGCCTGGGACACAGGAGGCTAAGCATCATAGATTTGTCTGCCAAAGCTCATCAGCCGATGTCCAATGAAGACAATACGGTCTGGATCGTTTTTAACGGAGAGATTTACAATTACCGGGAACTACGCGAAGGTCTCGAAGAAAAAGGGCACAAGTTTAAATCGGACACCGATTCGGAAGTCATACTGCATCTTTATGAAGAAGATAAAGACGGGTGTCTGCGGCTGCTCAGAGGAATGTTCGCATTTCTCATCTGGGACAAGAAGCGAGAGATCGTTTTTGCCGCAAGGGACAGGGTAGGTAAAAAACCGTTCTTCTATTTTTTCGAAAAAGGTATATTCTGTTTTGCTTCAGAAATCGGCTCTTTGCTTTCTGCGAACCTGATCGATAAAATCATCGATTATGGCGCCCTGGGGGATTATCTTGCCTATGGCTATATCCCGGCGCCGCGCTCTATTTTCGAAAAGATAAAAAAATTGCCCGCGGCGCATATGCTGACTCTGAAAGACGGCTTGCTGCGGGTGAGCCGTTACTGGCAGCTGGATTACCGGAATAAAACGCTTCTCAATGAAGAAGAATCTGCTCGGGAACTTTTGAGGCTGTTAAAAGAGGCAGTAAAAATAAGGCTATATAGCGATGTGCCTTTGGGTGCTTTTTTGAGCGGCGGGATCGATTCGGCAACGGTGGTGGCGCTTATGGCGGAGCTCACTACAGGCAGGATCCGGACTTTTTCCATAGGTTTTAAGGAGGGGGCTTTTAACGAGCTGCGCTACGCAAAGCTGGTAGCAGACAGGTACGCCACTGATCACAATGAATTGGTAATCAGGCCGGATGCCATGGGAGTGGTTCATAAACTGGTTGAACATTACGGCGAGCCTTATGCGGATTCATCGTGTATTCCTACTTATTATGTGGCCAGAGAAACCAAGAGGTTTGTAACTGTAGCCTTAAGCGGAGACGGCGGCGACGAATCTTTCGCCGGTTACGAGAGGTATCAGGCAATGATCATAGCGGACAAACTGTCGCGTCTTCCCGTGCCGTTATCTAAGCTGCTGTTTAGAGCGGCAAGCCGGTTTCCTGAATGCGGAAATTCCAGAAGCGCCCTGGGCAGGTTTAAAAGGTTTATGTGGGCCGCTCAACTGCCGGGCCGTAAAAGGTATTTTCGCTGGATCGGTATCTTTAATGAAGAGATGCGGGAAAGAACATATTCAAAATTCCTTAAGCAAAAAACTGAAGGATATCACCCCTGGGAGATATTTTCGCCTTATTTCAGCGACAGGCAAAACGATCTACTGGATGGACTGCTGGAGGCAGACGTGAATACCTATCTTTCCGGAGATCTGCTGGTAAAAATGGATATTGCCAGCATGACAAATTCCCTAGAGGTGCGCTCTCCTTTTTTGGACCAAAAAGTGATGGAGTTTGCCGCCGGATTGCCTGCCAGATATAAAATGAGGCATCTGGTTAAGAAGTATCTGCTTAAAAAAAGCGTCAAAGAGATTATCCCTGTGGAAAATATCCATCGAAAAAAAATGGGATTCGGTATCCCCGTAGGGGAATGGTTTCGGGCAGATCTAAAGGAATTTCTACGCGAAAACATTCTTTCCCAAAAATTCTTTAAGCGAGGTTATTTTGAGCGTGAGCCGGTCCTGCGGATGTTCGAAGATCATTGCCGCAGAAAGAAAGATTTTACCTTCCAATTGTGGTCTATTTTAATGCTGGAATTATGGCATCAGAAATTTATGGACTAAGATGAAAAAAACGCTTTATGCAGCTGTAATCGCGGTTATTCTGGGGGTCATTTCGGTCGCTATGCTTAACCGTTCTTCATATACCTCCAAATGCATAGATTACCGTTGCCAGCAAATCAAGATTCCGCTTTACCTGAAATTACTCGATTTCTTTAACCGTCATCTGAATTACCTGAATTTAACCATGGGCATTGTTGACGGCGTCACTCAGGACCAAGAGAAGGTGATGCGGATATTCTGTTGGACGGTGGACAATATCAGAAAAGTACCTCCGGGCATGCCGATAGTGGATGATCATGTCTGGTATACTATTATCAGAGGATATGGCGCCGACGACCAGGCCTCGGATGTCTTTACTACTCTATGTAATTATGCCGGTCTGCAGGCCTTTTACGAATATACATACGCACAAAAGGGGATGCCTGGGGTGCCGCTTTCTTTTGTGCGTATAGGGGGAGAATGGTTCGTTTTTGATCCTTACCGCGGGATAATTTTTGTGGACGGAAACAATAAACTCATTTCTCTGGATGCGATAAAAGATGGGGCATACTGGCAGACGTCTGGAAACAGGCAGGATACCGACCATCCCGACTATGGCATATATTTTACGCATTTACGTAGGATTAAAAATACAGGGCTCCACCACTCCAGTATTCAGTCTCCGTTGAACAGGCTGATTTTTCAAATCAAAAAAGCCAGACAAGGATCTTAATGTTTAGGAAATTACATGGAAAAAGCATGCTCCACAATTTTTCGAGCCTGATTACGGCAAATCTGGCCTACAAGGTTTTTTCTTTCGTTATGCTGATTGTCATCGCCAGATTTCTGGGCGTACGCGAATTCGGCAAGCTTTCATATGGATTATCTTTTGTTTGGATATTTCTCTTTTTGGCGGACATGGGCCTTCATGATAGTTTTGTCAGGGATGTCTCGCGCGATAGAACCCTATTTAATAAATATGTAAATAATATCTTTGCCTTGAAGATAGTAATCGGGGCAATCAATTATCTATTGATCGTCTTGATTGCTTTTTTCGCCCCATCGCTTAAAGCAAATTTTTTCCTAATTTTAATCCTCGGGGCTTCGGTAATATCGGACTCGTTTGTTTATTTCTTCAGAATGATCTTCAGGATCGCCGAAACTATGCATTATGAAGCTGTTTTAATGGTAGTGGAGGCAATAATCAAGATATCCGCGGTGCTCCTGCTTATTAATCTACGCCCTTTTGGCGGGAGAGTCACGGTCGTGGCCGCGGCATTACTTGGAGCGAGCCTGATAAATTTCGCTTTGAACCTGGCCGTTTTTTTATTCAATTGCCGGTCACTGGAACTTTCCGCGGACTGGCGTTTCTGGATAAAGCTGCTGAAAACCGCTTATCCGTTTACCTTGATTGCGCTTTTTGGTTTGTTAAACTTCCGGGTAGACATACTGTTTTTATCCATAAAAAGAGGAGACTTCGAGACTGGATTATTTAGCGCCGATTTTAGGCTGTTAGAGCAGCTGCTGCTCATCCCGATTACTTTTTCCGCGGCGGTCTTACCGGTATTTTCCCGGCTTTCGCGATCGCAAGAAGAATTTAAAAGAACAGTTAAAAAAATATTCTATCCGTATATCATTACCGGCATTTCGCTTACGATCATGCTTTATTTGTTCGCGAGACAGATCATTACAGCCATATACGGCGGCCAATATATTTACGCTACGCAGTCTTTGAACCTGCTGGCGCTGGTACTGGTGCCATTTTTCATAAAGATACTGCTGGAAAAAATACTTTTATCGCTTGGGAGGCAAGGGATGGTTTGCCTGATTTATCTTGGCGGCTCGGTTATGAATATCGCATTGAATTCGATCTTGACGCAGCGTTTTGGCGTAAGCGGTGCCTCTTTTTCTACCTTTGCCAGTGAAGCATGCGTGGTTATCTTTTGTCTTTTTATTTCCCGCCGGGCCATGGGGGCATCACTATTGCACCATGAACAACTGAATATCGAACAGAATGCGGTGATCAAGGAAATTAGCTATTAACTGCATGGAGAGTAAAAAGTGAAACTTGTTTTATTTAATATCGCTGACATTAAGCAAAAAAGCAGGTATTCTTCTTTGGGGCTGGCTTACATAGCTTCGTATTTGGGGAAATATTCGTCGGGAGTGGATACGTTAATATTGGAAGGCAACGTCGCCGAAAAGTTGAGGCTGATAAAACCCGATATTATCGGCATATATGCGGTTACGCAGCAATTCAATGCGGCGGAACGTTTCGCCCGAAAGATAAGGGAATTCAACAGGCAGGCTGTGATTATTTTGGGAGGATATCATATCTCTGCGTTACCGCATACCTTGCCGGAAGCATTCGACATCGGCGTACTGGGTGAGGGCGAAGAGACAACCCGTCAGTTAATCAACCTGTTTAATGCCCAAGGCTGGGAGAAAACGAACCTGCGGGATATCGCGGGGATTGTCTTCCGGGAAGACGGCCGGATAACGGTTAATCCGCAGCGCAGTCTGATTGATGACCTCGATCGCATACCGTTCCCCAACCGCGCCCTGCTGTCCAGGACCCTGTTCCCAAATATCATCACTTCCCGGGGCTGTCCCTATAAATGCATTTTTTGCGCCTCTACCAGATTCTGGAAAAAAGCCAGGTTTCACAGCGCCGAGTATGTCGTTTCGGAAATCGAAGAGCTAGTTGGCAGGTATAAAGCGGTGCATATTTCGATCTGGGATGACCTTTTTATCGCGGATAAAGAACGTTTTTCCGGGATCTGCGATTTGATCTCGAAAAGAAGCATTCAAAAAAAAGTCTCTTTTGCCTGCGCTTTAAGGTCTAACTTGGTAGATGATAAGCTATGCAGGGATTTAAAGAGAATGAATATAACCAGGGTTTCCCTTGGTTTTGAATCCGGATCAGAGAGGATCCTAGCGGCTCTGAAATGCGGCTCAGTCAGCGTCTCCGATCATCTGAAGGCTGCCAGGTTGTGTAAGAAATACGGCTTTTATGTAAGCGGTACCTTCATGATCGGAATTCCCGGCGAGCAGGAGGATGACCTAAGAAGTACCTTGCAGCTGATCAGGGAATTGAAGCTTCCCGGAGGAGGTAATATCGCACTGGCCACGGCTTTTCCCGGGACAGGATTTTGGGATTATGCCAAGGCCAGGAATTTGGTCAGTGATAATATGGACTTCAGCCGGCTCAGCGTCATGACCACCGACTTTTCTTCTCCTGATAAATTTAGCGGAATATTATTGAGCGACGGCGTGCCTAAGACCAGGTTTTTTGCCCTTGCCAGCCAAATCCAGGAGGAAGCAAACAAAAATTATATTCTGGGTCTCATGCATAAAGGCAATTTTTCCTGGAGATATCTGCGGCTTTTATTTTATCGGCCGCGGGATATTTTTTTGATCGCTATCTTCCTGGTAAAATCGATATTACAAAAAAAATCGGCATTGATGGGGCGCTATCTTTATTACAAAAATAACCCTGATGCAAATGAATAAGAACAGGATAATACGCTTACAGGATAACTGGTCGCTGGATAATTCTCCCGTAGAATTCGTCAGCAGTCTGACGGTTAAAATAAGGTGGGAGAGGCTAAAACGGATCTTTGCGCGGCTGATCATGGATAATTGCCGCTCTGGCTGCCGGATCCTGGATATCGGCAGCGGAGACGGCGATATCTTCACCAGGATCGCGGCTATCGAACCGCGCTATATGGCTATTGAGCCTAGTTTGGCAATGATCGAACGTTTTAAGGCAAAATCCGGAAATTTTATCTGCAGGGCCTTCGGCGAAAGGATCCCTTTTAAAGACCGTGTATTCGATGCCGTAATTTTGAGTTCGGTGCTTGACCATGGTTACGAACCCCGGCTTATTCTGCAGGAGGCAGAAAGGATCCTGGTGCCTGGAGGAAAGATGTTCTTTTTGCTGGCTAATGACGGAGCCTGGTATAAGAGGCTGTTTAAAGAACATAACCGTATGAGAAAAACCGCTTCAGTGGACCACAACTTTTTTTTCAGCGGCAAAGATCTACAAAACCTGTTGCGAGAAAACAAACTTAAACTTATAATAATAAAGCATTTTGATTTTTTAAGGCTTCCGCTGGGCCTGGAAGAATTCCTAATGAAAGTCTTTCCTTCGCGGATCCTGGATTCAGGAGTATCTCTTTCCGACAAGCTTCTAGTCTCGATATTCCCCGGAGCAGGAGGGAGTTTTATCTGTGCTGCGGCTAAACTAGATAACGATAGACGGCAACCGGCATGACGATGAGAAAAAAACGCACTTTAACAAAATTACTGCTGGTGATACTCGCAGTTTTTCTTATTCTGGAGATACTGCTGCGCGGAGCGCTGTTCTTTAACGGGATGGGGTTTTTCAGGGAAAGGCGCTTTATCAGTCCGTTTTTTACACTTTATGATACTCCGGCCCCGCTGGTCAGGGGAGGTGAGTTATATTTTAAGCGCGGGCAGAAAATAAAGATCGTCAAGCCGGATAACACCGTTAGGATATTCTGTCTTGGCGGTTCTACGACTGTAAGCGCCAATACCCGCGGCCATTATCCGCAATTAATGCAAGATAAGCTGAATCGCAGTTATAAAAACGTTCATTTCGAAGTAATGAATGCCGCCGGAGATGCTTTTTCCAGCGCGCATAGTTTTGTAAATTTTGCGCTGCGGCTTTCCAGCTTTCATCCGGACTGCATCATCGTTTATCATAATATAAACGATCTTTCGGTCAATTACTTTGGAAAGAAAGCCGACCCTGATTACGCCAATAAATATATGAACAATTTATTTCTGGCGCCCGAATGTAAACTTGGGATTCAAAAATACTTTTTTGGTTCCAGAATGATTTCTTATTTAATGATGGTTTTGAATAATTACGCCTTTCAAAAACAGGCGATGCGGATTTACGGGGACATAGATATCTCTGAAGGTAGAAAGGTTTTCCGGAGAAACCTTGAGGATATCATTATCCTTGCCAAAGCCAGGGGTATTAAAGTGGTGCTGGCAACACAGGCTGCCTGTTTTGCCAAAAGCAAAAGTTATCCCTATATCAGAAAAAATGATTTTCTTTCCTATAACGAGACGGTCAAAGACCTAGCCAGTCAGTATAATCTTGATCTTGTTGATTGTTTCCGGAATTTCCGGGAAAATGAAGATTATTTCGTCGATCTGGTCCACTATACCGAAACGGGAGTAGAGAAACTCAGCGACGAGTTTTTTCGGAAGATCGCGAAAATCTATCCGGATGCTAAATGATGGCGGATAAAAAGATGACCCTGCATAACGAAAATATCATTTGTTTTTCCAGTATCGATTGGGATTTTAACTGGCAAGGACACCAGGAAATAATGAGCAGGTTGGCAGAAAACGGCAACCGTGTGCTTTTTATCGAAAACACCGGAGTGCGTACCCCGAACATAAAGGATCTTCCGCGCCTGAAGAGCAGGATTAAAAACTGGTTTTCCGGAGTAAAAGGAATCCATAGTGAAAGCGACAATATCTTTATCTATTCACCGATCCTGCTGCCTTTTCCTTATCTGCGGATCGTCAGAGCGATCAACCGTCACATTATGCTTTCGGTCCTGGAAAAATGGATAAAACTGATGAATTTTAATAATGCCGTAATCTGGACTTTTCTACCTACCCCTTTAAGCCTCGAGGTAATAGATTTTCTTTCAAAAAAAATTATTATCTATCATTGTGTCGATAAATTCAGTGAAAGTCATAAAGGCCTGAAGAAAATATCCTTCTACGAAAATAAACTGCTCAAAAAAGCCGACCTGGTATTCGTTACTTCGCGCTCTCTATACGAATATTGTTCGCAATACAATTCGAACGTCGCTATTTTTCATTCCGGAGTCGATTTTGAAAAGTTCAGATATATCGCCTCGGATAATCAGAATCAGATGGATGAGATCAAAGGATTGAGGCGTCCGATAATCGGCTATGTCGGAGGAATAAATAGCCGGCTTGATTACGAATTGATTGAGCATACCGCCTTAGAGCTTAAAGATTACTCTTTTGTGTTTATCGGGCCGGTGGAAACCGATGTTTCGCGGATATCCAGGCTGAAGAACGTCCGTCTACTGGGTAAAAAAAGCCACGCAGATACCATCAGAGCAATACGCGCCTTTAACGTCTGCATCATGCCTTACCGGGTGAACGAATTTACCAGGAACATCTATCCGGCGAAGCTGAACGAATATCACGCCATGGGCAAGCCGGTTGTCTCGACCGCCCTGCCGGAAATCTTAGAATTCAACCGGCAGGAATCGGATTTGGTCAAGATCGCTGCCGGCCCCGAACAATTTATCGGCGGGATCATGGCTGCTGCTGTAGAGAATTCTGAGAGCTCCATATGCGGGCGCATCGCTTCGGCCAAAAAGAATGACTGGGGCGGTAAGGTAGAGAAGATGAGCGGTTTGATCGTTTCAGCTTTGCAGAAAAAATCAAGCCTAGGTTTTGACTGGAGGGGAAATTTTTTAAAACTATACCGCAGGGCCAAGATTAAAACCTTTAAAGTTACTGCCGTTGTTCTGTGTGCATACCTGGTTGTCTTTTATACCCCTTTATTCTGGTATATAGCTGTACCGTTGGAGATAAACGATAAACCGACGGCTTCCGACGCAATCGTCGTTTTTGCCGGAGGGGTAGGGGAAACCGGCCAAGCCAACCAGGGATACGAGGAGCGGGTAAATTACGCCGATCAATTATACAAGAAGAAGCTGGCGGATAAAATTATTTTTTCATCAGGGTATACTTATGTTTTTAAAGAGCCGGAGGTAATGAAGGCATTGGCAGTTTCATTAGGCATACCTGAGGCAAATATTATTCTTGAGGAGAAGGCGGCCAGCGCCTACCAAAACGTTATCTTCACAAAGAAAATACTCGAAGCGCGGGGATGGAATAAGATCATTCTAGTCAGCTCTCCCTATAATATGCGCAGGGTCAAGCTGCTCTTTGAGAAGAATTACGGGTCAATCCGTGTTGATTATGCCCCCGCCCCTAAAAGCAGGTTCTTTTCCGCGCAGGAAAGCAAGCAGGGATTCCTAGGAATATATAAAAAGATCAGCCTGCGCCAGATCAAGGCCATATTGCATGAATATGCCGCGATCGGCTATTACTATCTAAAAGGATATATTTAAAAAGGAGGGCAATTTGAAGTTGATCGATGAAAGAGGCAGATTATTCGGAAAGATTAACATTATTGATTTTCTGGTGGTAATCTTTTTTCTGGTAATAGTGCCGCTTTTGTATCTGGCTTACCAGCAGATTATAAAACCTTTGCCGCCGCAGGTCTTACCTAAGGAATTTGTGGATTTTGAGATGGAGTCGAAGCTTAAGATTACCTCTCCCGGACAGCTTGATTTGATCAAGGTCGGAGATAAGGAAATCGGCAAAGATGGTCAGGTTGTTTCGGAAATCACCTGGATCGGCACACCGGAAAATTACACCTATGAATTCGATATCGGCAAAAACAGCTCTGCGATAGTAGTAGACCCGCTCCTTAAGTCTTTACCGGTAAAAATAAGGCTCAAGGCTGAAGCTAAGGATAACCAGCTGTATTTTCAGGATCAGCGTATCTACAAAGACGCAAAATTCGATTTTATTACGGATAAATACACTCTGGAATTTCAGGAAAATATAGACATCGTTCCGGAAGAAAAGTGGATAGGAATAACCGTAAAATTTCCTTCTTTGGGGCCGGAACTTTCCAACATTATCAATGCAGGCGACGAGGAAAAAGTGCAAAAGGGCGAAATAATCGCTAGAATTACCAGTATTATCAGCAATGAACCGGCGAAGGTAGCGATATTGAAATTTAGCAGCGGCGATAAGCTGATAACGGTCGATAATCCCTATACCTATGATGTGCTGGTAGGAATGCAGGTGCTGGCTACCATAAAAAAACACAATCTCTATTTTAAAAATTCCCCATTGAAGATCGGCGCCGGGATAACTTTTTCTACAAATAATTATATTATCAACGGAATAATCACCCAGGTATATGAAGGTAAAAATTAAGCAGGTATTCCGGGAGAGTCTCATAGGCAGGATTTTTATGCTTTCGCGGACAAAAACTGAATCATTTATGGCGTGGAAAGGTTTGTCCGCTCAAGTATCCCGTCTTTTAAGAACCCCGGGCTTAAAGCCTGAGGTGGACTCCATCCCATCCGAGCATTTTGCCGGCTTAATTGCGGCGGCTGCACAAAACAGCTTTTGTTGCAAAGCGGCCTCCGGGAGCCTTGTTTTTTTAAAAACATGCATAAAAGATAGCGCGCCGGGCAGATTCAGTACCGCCGCAAAAGATTCGGTTTTCCTGGATTATTTCGCCACCAGCCGCATATACACAGCGATATCTGCGCTATTAAACAGGACCTTCTATTCAGTGAAAGACTGCTTTAAGAAAAGCGGGATTTTTATTTTTATGGAGCCGCTCGGACGACAAATAAAAGAGGACCTCTTAGGAAGCTCGGGGCTTATGATCTTTAGTGCTGTGCTGGCCAACACAACGCTGGCGCTTATTCTTGGAACGCATTTTTCTGCTACAGCAGCAGCAATTCGGATACTGCTGCTGTTATTTTCCTTTCTCTTGATTCCTTCTTATGTCCGCTGGCAAAACTTGACCGAGGGCAGCTTCACTGTAAGGTTTTTGCGAAATTTAGTTGAAAATTAGAAAATTTGGCATACAATTAACAAGAAAGGCTTAAATATAAAGATGAATATCCTAATTACCGGAGGCGCCGGTTTTATCGGCTCCCACCTTAGCGAAGAGCTTCTGAAGAAAAAACACCGGGTCTGCATTTTAG
>Ga0265297_10007249_pt1 | contig 15485 bp, 16 predicted proteins | sample Munlanlwell13791_FD_192502 | JGI IMG/M metagenome (GOLD analysis project Ga0265297, IMG submission 192502) | Leachate microbial communities from a municipal landfill in Southern Ontario, Canada - Leachate well 137-91 | ecosystem: Engineered > Solid waste > Landfill > Unclassified | place... | reverse complement strand
CAGCCTGATATTATTTTCATAATTCAAATTCCTTCATACTCTTATTACCCTTAAGAATAATAATAATTTTTAAAATTATTTTTTTCAGAATTATCAACTGGTACAAGAAGAATGTATTAAGAATAATCGTACTTCTTCTTATGGGAAATTATACCACGATGTAATAGCACAATATAAATAAAACAGATGGGATCGTATATTTTTTAATAGTATCAGTTTTCCGGTCCATATATTTGTCTATGAGTCCTGATTCTGTGTTGCCTATATCTAAAACCGTTTTTAGCTATTAAATCCTTTTTAGTTTGAGTTTCCAATGGTGTTTTTATATACTTTAAGAGAAAAATTTAAAATTTAACCACAAATCTGCCATGGCAGTTAATGAAAATCTAAATAAAAACTATGAACTTTTCGTTAAAAATTATGAGAATCTTTTTTTGGAAATTGCAGGCAGGGAACTCGGGGAAGTCGAAAGAAACACTTCTGCCAGCATTATAAGTAAAGATAAGTTGATATTGGATTTTTTTGAAAGAAAGGTCATGGTAGACATGTCGGAGAAAAAAATTTTTAATTTTTTTAGTAGTTCTGAAAACGGTACGCTAACACCTCTTGATTTATTCACATCAACTATTATTCTCCACTTTCTTATTACTGCCAATGGAACGCAATTAACAGGGGAATGGATCTCTTACCGTGATCTCCCGGGAGGACTTTTTTATGCAAGTACAATCCCCGGAGTATTGCAGCCGCTTGTTAAGAAATATGAAAGCAGCGGAATAAAATTTATTGAAAAACTTGTAAAATCAGGCGGAGAGGTAAATAAAAGCTTCAAATTTGCTGTAGCGGTATATCCTTTTAAGAAATTTCCCGTATTATTTATTTTAGATGAAAAAGATGAGGAATTTGAAGCCTGCATGCGGGTTCTTTTTGATAGCAGTGCCCGTCATTATTTAAAAACAGATGTCATAAAAATCCTTCTTATATATATGATAAGCAAATTTCTGGCTCCGGACTTTTAAAATTTAAATTTCAGTCAAAAAAGTAAGTTTTTAAAAAACTTTTCAAAGAATTATCACACTGTTATTAATTTTCCTGATATAATATCAATTGATACAAACTTTTTTACAAAAACTAATATTTTATTCACAATTAAGATTAAAAGAGTAAAAAGAATATGAAAAGGAGGCAAAGATGAAACCTTTATTATTCACTTCCAATAAGCCCTTTTCAGGTAAAAGCTCCATTTGCATCGGGTTGGGTAAACTGCTGCAGGAAAGAGGGTATAATATAGGCTATATGAAGCCTCTTGGCACACTTCCCGAAAAAATCGGCAAAGATTATATTGATAAAGATGTTAAAGATATTTCCAATATTCTTGATACAGAAGATAGCCTGAAAGATATGAGTCCTCTTATTTTTATTGAAAAAGACTATGACGATATTTTGAAGCAAAAAATGGAAGAGACTTCGAAAAAATACCTGAAAATTATAGATAAATCTTTTGAAAAAATCTCGCAAAACAAAGATCTGGTGATTGTTGAGGGAGCAAAAAACAGCAAATACGGTATAGCGGCAGGACTATCGTCAAAAGAAATATGTAAGTCAATAGGTGCAAAAGTAATTAATGTCGTTAAATATACAGAAGACGATGACATTACTGACATCGCAATATATTATAAAGAATTTTTTAAAGAATGCTTCGGAGGTATTATATTGAATCTTTTACCGCTGGAAAATATAGAAAGATTTCAAAATATTGTTGTACCATATCTACAAAAAAGAAAAGTTAACGTTTTTGGAATCATGCCTGCCGATAAGGTTCTTTCATCTATAAGTATCGGGGAAATCGCACGATGCCTTGACGGTAAGGTAATTTGCGCAAATGACAAAATAAACGAACTGGTTGAATCTTTTATGGTTGGCGCGATGGGTCATGAGCTGGCGCTAAGGTTTTTCAGGACAAGCTCCAATAAGGTAGTTATCACAGGCGGAGACAGGGCAGATATTCAGCTTGCAGCAATGGAAACCAATACAAAATGCATCGTCCTTACAGGTAACTATGATCCGAATCCCACGGTTGTAGGCAGGGCAGAAGAGCTGGAAATTCCAATGATTGTTGTAAAATGTGATACTCTTTCAGCAGTCGGGAAATTATATGACATAATGGGGAGATCGAGTGTGAATACAAAAGGAAAACTCAATAAATTGATCAAGATTGTCAAAGATTATATAGACATTGAGAAAATACTCAAACTGGCTAAAGAATGATTTTAATAAAAAAGTTCAACCCTTACAGGTGATATTGATTTTTATTCCGGAACCGGGCATTTGATTATTTTAATGATAAATATTTTTTACTGATTTTAATAAAGCTTTTCCATCATCTGCTCAAGTTCGCATATTCCTATTTTTAGCTTCCCGGATTCGGTATTATTTTCATCTTCTTTTAGATTATTAAAAATCAGTCCACTTTCAACTTTTAAATGACATCTTCTGACATTTGCTTGACAAGCCCGGATTATTTGTTACACTTTTTTCAAAATTAGAAAGCACAGAGTCTATGCTTAAAAATAAGAACATTAACGTGCTGCCGTTCCTGGTTATGGACGGGGGACGCTTTTTATTTTGTCCTCATTTCTGTCAAATATAAATGAAATGATTTTTAATATGCTGAATATGCCTTTTAAAGAAAAAATAAAAGTCTTGACTAAAATTTTCGAAGAAGATAATGCAGGTAAAGAGATTGTAAATCATAAGTATAACCAGAGAAGGAGGAAAAGAAATGAATCTGCTAAGACCAAATGCAAATGATGCAACCGGGACGTTTAACCGTTCCAAAAATGTAGTTCCGGGTTCAGGTATTTGTTCCCGTTGTATTGATGGTTGCAGGGGCAATTGTGAGGTATTTAAAGCAGCTTTCAGGAGCCGGGAAGTGATTTATCCAGGCAAATTCGGTGAAATAACGGCAGGCGCAGACAAGGATTATCCGATAGATTATTCACATTTTAATATCCAGGGATATGCTTTAGGGGCAAAAGGATTGCCTGAAGAAGCTAAGGGTAATCCGGATAATACAAAATTTCCTGATGTAAATACCGGGACGGAATATGGCTGGAATTCTAAAGTAAAAATGAAAATCCCCCTTTTTACCGGTGCATTAGGTTCAACAGATATTGCCAGAATAAACTGGGACCATTTTGCAATCGGGGCAGCAATATCCGGTATTACCCTGGTTTGCGGTGAGAACGTATGTGGTATCGATCCGAAACTCGAGCTTGACAACAAGGGTAAAATAAAGAACGCACCGGACATGGATAGGCGTATCGAGATTTATAAAAAATTTCATGAAGGCTATGGTGAGATACTGGTACAGATGAATGTGGAAGATACACGTCTGGGCGTAGCCGAGTATATAAGAAAAAAACATAATCTGGAGGCTATAGAACTGAAGTGGGGACAGGGTGCAAAGTGCATCGGTGGAGAGATAAAGGTAAGAAGTCTGGATAGGGCACTTGAGCTGCAAAAACGCGGCTACATCGTTACTCCGGATCCATCCCTGCATGCAAATCAAGAGGCTTTTAAAGATGGTGCTATTAAAGAATTTGAACGTCATTCCCGTTTAGGATTCGTATCTGAGGAGGGTTTCTTAGATGAGGTTAAGCGTTTAAGAGATTTAGGTTTTAAACGTGTTACACTCAAAACCGGAGCCTACTCGATGCAGGAACTCGCTATGGCTATTAAATATTCTGCAATGGCTAAAATAGATCTCTTAACTATTGATGGTGCTCCTGGCGGAACGGGTATGAGTCCATGGAGGATGATGGAAGAATGGGGTATTCCTACTTTTTATCTGGAGGCACTTACTTATGAATTCTGTCAGAAGTTAGTTAAAAAAGGAGTGCGCCTTCCCGATATAGCCATAGCAGGCGGTTTTTCAACTGAAGACCATATTTTTAAAGTCATTGCGATGGGTTCACCATTTGTTAAGGCAGTTTGTATGGGCAGGGCGCTGATGATTCCGGGCATGGTAGGAAAAAATATTGCTATCTGGCTTAAGGAAGGTAATCTTCCATCTACGGTTTCTAATTACGGAAAAACAGAAAAAGAAATTTTTGTCTGTTATGAAGAGCTGGCCGAGAAATACGGTAAGGATATGAAAGATATAACTTTAGGTGCTGTAGGCATATATTCTTTTTCTCAGAAAATTAAGGTTGGATTACAACAGCTGATGGCAGGAAGCAGAAACTTTAGGCTCAATACGATTTCACGCGACGATCTTATGTCTTTGACTGAAGAAGCCGCAAAAGTTTCTGGCATTCCTTACGTAATGGATGCATATCGTGAAGAAGCAGAGGCGATTCTCGAAGAATAAACAGACTATGAAATAAGAAGTATGTCTGATCAATAGAAAAGTTAAAGTGTTTTAAGGTTTTGATAAGATGCTTATCCAATGATATATAAGAATACAATTGTCAAACCAAACATTTGATTTGAGTCCTCGGATTCAACCGATACAATACCGTATAATTGGATGACCGACCAGTCGAGTCGCCTGTTTCAAAATCACCATTCGTAATTGGATTGCCTGGATCCATGTCCGGTAAACCTGCAGGGATCAAAACAAGAACAGGTATAGATACGATCTGGTATGAATTCCGAAATTTACACACTCACTTTTCTTAGCCTGGGAACAAACTTTGCTCAAATATTTTTCAGCAAATATATGTTCAAATCTTTTCGGGGCATATTCCACTATTTTTCTTGAAAATGCATCAATTAATGCTGCAGGGTACACAAATGAAGTATGCGGGCATAGATAATATCAGTCGCGAGTGGCAGGGGGCAGGGAAGATAGCCATTACCGAAGTGTTTAATGTACAGGCAAAAATAATAATAAATAAATATGGTCTGAATTGCAGCATAACCAAAAAAATCGAGCGCTGGTCCAGAGATAAGAGTATTCAGGTTCCCGGAGAAATAGTTTTTGATAAAATTGTAGCGGAGTCAGTTGTCAGGGCGAAAACAATAGTAGGGTACCCGGATTATCAGGTAATAAAAATACTGCGTAATATATGGAAGCTGCCCGGGAAAGAATTGGAGAGGAAGAATTAACTTAAAGAAATAAGAGCTGCGTTTTTTTACTGAATAATAGTATTCGGGTCTTTTTAAAATGTTTTAAATTTATTAAAATAATATTAAATAATAGTTAAATTACTTTTATTAATAAAGTTATAAATGTTATTATAAATAATTATTATTCTTTAATATAATATATTTAATGATTTATTAATAAGATAATGAATGTGGTTAATTTAAAAATTGAAGATCTCAATAAAGAAATATCCGGCATGGATGTTGATGCTGAATATGGATCTACTTCGTTTGGGGGAATACTACTTTATAATAAAGGAAAAATAATCGAGCTCAATGAGCAGATGGTGCTTCTTCTTGGTTATGATAATAAGAGAGAGCTAACCGGAAAGTATGTTAAGGATATATTCACTCTCGAATCTTATAATCTTGCCATAAAAAATTCCATTTTTGGCCATGAAAGATGTTATGAACTTGATTGTATAAAAAAAGATAACAGCATAATAAAGTGTAAGATTTGTACCAAACTCATTAACCATAATGGTACTACTATTGGAATAGTTGCCGGAAGAGAGATCAAAATCCCTGACAGCAAATTTCTTTCCCGGAGGATTAAGCATGATAAATACACTTCTCTTTTTGAAAACTCTCTTGATGGTATATATATGGCGGATATGAACGGGAAGTTCATCGATACTAATCCTGCGCTTATTAAGATAATGGGCTATGATAATAAAGAGGAGCTGCTTCTGACTTCTGTGCCTGATAAATTTTACACTTCTCATGATGACGATATATTTCTTAGTAATAATGTAATAAATGAAACCATTATCAGTAAAAAAGATGGCTCAATGATTAATGTTGAGATAAATTCAAGCGTCATTTACGAAAAAACAAAACCGGCTTACATACAGGGAATTGTAAGAGATATAACCGAGAGGAAAAGGGCAGAAGAAAAAATCAGATTTTTAAGTTTTCATGATAGCCTTACTTCTTTATACAACAGATCTTTTTTTGAAGATCAAATAAGAAGGCTCGATACGCAAAGGCAGCTTCCTTTAAGCATTATAATAGGTGATGTGAATGGTCTTAAACTTATTAATGATACTTTTGGCCATAAAGAAGGTGATGCACTTTTATATGAATGTGCGAATATATTAAAAAAATGCTGCCGGCAGGAAGATTTTATATTCAGATGGGGCGGAGATGAATTTTCCGTAATTCTTCCCCAGACCGGAGAAGAGATCGCTGAAATAGTAATAGAAAGAATAAGGGAGTGCTGCAGGGAAACAGGCGGACATAAGATACCAATCAGCATCTCCCTGGGATATAGCATAAAAAAATCTATAGACCAGGATATTAATGCGTTAGTAAAAAATGCTGAAGATATGATGTACACTAATAAGCTGATGGAATCAAAGAGTATCTCAAGCTCAATATTTTCATCTCTTAAAAGGACTTTATATGAAAAAAGCGTAGAAACTGAAAATCACGGCGAGAGGTTAAAAGGGATGGTGCTTGAACTTGGTAAACTTGTCGGCCTTAGCGATAGAAAACTCAGCGAACTTGTTCTGCTGGCAAGTTTGCATGATATTGGTAAAATTGCGATTCCGGAACCAATATTGAAAAAAGAAGATAATCTGTCTGCTGAGGAATGGGAAATGATAAAAAAACACCCTGAAATTGGATACAGGATACTCCTGTCATCACCACAGTTATCACCTATTTCAAAGGGGGTGCTCTATCACCATGAAAAGTGGAATGGGACCGGTTATCCTGAAGGGCTGATCGGAGAAGATATCCCTATAACTGCAAGGATCATTTCAATTGTTGATGCTTATGATGTGATGCGTAACGGCAGACCTTATAAAAAACCAATGAGCAGGAAGCAGGCCGTAAAAGAATTGATAAGATGTTCGGGAACACAATTTGATCCTAATCTGGTCAGGAATTTCTTAAAGATTATCAGTTGATGATATTATAAGCGATCTGAAACCTATTTAATTTTTATTTAACATTTTTTTAAATAAATTTTAAACATTCTTGATATTACATGTGATATAATGCACGCAAATTCTCATATTGTTTATTATTAAAGTAGCAATATTAGTAATAAGAACCGGAGCTTAAACAAAGAAAAAATCAAACTAAACAGGCAGAAATTTTCATTTAAATATAAAAGGAGTCTGAATGAAAAAAGAACGGGGTTTGATTGAGGAGCAAATTGGTTCTATTCTGTTTACAGGTGAGTATCTTAATATGGCAAAAGATATCGGATTTAGCAGAGAGTTCAAATTGAATGAACAAATAAGAAAGCAGAAAGAATGTATTCGGTATCTTGCTTCACAGTTAGATGATCTTAGAAACAAAATGTTAAATGTAGAAAGTGGAGAAAAATTACTGGAAAGAATAGTATAAATCTTCTTATAAAGATTTTAAATGCTGGAAAAAATTAAAAATCAACAAAAGGATAGTGCTTCAGGTAATGTTATACCGGTAAATTATTATAACGGTGATGTGTATACCTGTTTAAATGAAAAGAAGGTTTATCTCAATAAACTCATTGATGATTTTGAGAAACTTGCATACAAGTTAAAATATGAATTATCTGCAGGAATAAATGATAAAAAAATAAAGCATTATTCAAAAAAAATGGAGGATCTTAACGAAGGTATAATAGGGCAGAGGAAAATTATAACCAGGCTTGAGCATGAGATCCGGAAGATTAAGCTATGAGCAATATTGAATGATATTTTATTCCAGGTTCCGGCAGCCTCCTTTGCCGGTTTAAAAGCCATGGATAGATCTCTCTTCTTCGATTGATGAATCAGGTCAGGTAAAATAATAGAGAAAGCCTGAAATTGGTTTGTTTTGCAGACGACTATCATAGCTGCCCCGGTTAGTGAAATTTCGAACCAGATTTTAAAAGAAATAATTAAATTTAAAGAATTTAATAATAAATTCCAGAGTTTTATATAAGTAAAAATATCTATATAAACTCAAAAAATCCCTTCCGATATTACTTTTATATTTTTTATATGGTAAAGTAAATATAAATGGATAATTATAAATTTGCCGGTTAAAAAATTATACGAAATCTTCTAAAATGTCTAATAAATATCACAAGGAGGTATAAGGATGAAAAAATTCGTATGGAAGATTATAGCAGGAGTTGTTGTTTTTAGTTTTGCATTGATACTAATACTGAACAGCATTGTAGTTGTCCAGGCGGGAAATACAAGAGTTCTTACCCAGTTCGGTAAAACCATCGGTGTGACTTTTCAACCGGGTATTCATATAAAGATACCATTCATCCAGAATACTGTTAACTATTCAACAAGGCAGGTAACATATGAAACAAGCGATGAAGCTGAAATAAGTAAAGCAAATTATACTGATTATACGGTAGACACAACATCGGCTGACGGCCAGCAAATAAAAGTAAAATTCACTATCAGGTTTGCGATTGATGGTAAACAGGCTGAATGGATCTTAAATAACATAGGTAATATGGATGACCTTGTGGAAAAGGTTGTAAAAGCCGAATCCCGCTCATTTGTAAGGAATATTCCTAAAAAATATACAGCTGAACAGCTTTATTCCAAACAGGTTTTTGTATTGCAGGAAGAACTGGGTAATACACTGCGTCCTATTTTTGATCGTAATGGAATTATACTGGATGAGTTTTTACTCAGGAAAATTGACTTTACTGAGGAGTATTTCAATGTGCTTGAAGACAAACAGATTGCCTCGGAAAGAATTGTAGTCGAACAAAATATCCTGGAACAGGAAAAGATTAAGAAGCAACAGGTTATAATCCAGGCTGAAGCTGAAGCCCAACAAATAGAGATAAGAGGCGAGGCATTGAAGCAATATCCCGAGATAATACAGCTTGAATTTATCCAGAAACTTTCACCGAATATTACATGGGGGATACTGCCCGGCGATGGTATTGTACCGTTTCTTGATCTGTTGAAATTACAGGAGAATCTAAACAGCATAACTCCAGACACAACAGTACCGCAGCAGAGCACAGATACCACAGAAGAATTACCTGAGGGAACTACAGCAGAATAAGCCAGTTGTAGAGCCTCTTTGAGCTACTTGCATAAAGTGCTGCTGAAATTAAAAGAAAAGGAGTGGCAGGAAGTACAGGTATGAATATTCCGATAATACCAACTCCAATAAAAAATGTTCCGGTAGTAATTAATAAAATCTTTGTTGGCTTTCTTAAAAATTGCTCATATTGATAACTGACCAGAAAAACTATTAATTTATTAAAGTTATCATTAATTTCTGGAGTGAACCCGCTTACTTGGACACATTGCATACTAAAATGTAGCGAGTTGGAATAACAAGGATTTTAACTTGTTTTGGCTGCCCCCGAGTAGTGAAATTTCGAACCAATTATTGCGGGAATTAATTGGCCTTAATAAATTATATAGGGATAATAGACTCAAATGAGGATATTTTCATATCTGGATTGATTTTTTACTCTAAATAACATAATTCAAACATTTTTTCTTTTCCAGTAATTTTGCTAAAATCATTATCTTAATTTAATACTATTAGGAGGTAGACTAATGGATATCTGGAAGTATTATGATACCACACATAAGAAACACTTAGTTTGTAATCCTATGAATAAAGATAAACTTGAAGGGTTGTTTTCATTATTGGATTTAAAACCAAGCTTCACAGTCTTAGATATTGCTTGTGGTAAAGGAGAACCCTTAATCAGGTTAGCTGAATTATACAACATCTCCGGCATCGGAGTAGATATTTCGCCATATTTCATAAAAGTTTGTGAGAATAAAAAAAATAAAAGAATTCCTGACTCTGATATTAAATTCCTAGAAATGGATGGCACAAAATATAGCCCTAAAATAAATGAAGTATTTGACCTAACTATGTGTATCGGTGCCAGCTTTGTTTATAATGGATTTATAGGAACAATAAATGCACTAAAGAAGATGACAAAACCTGATGGACTACTTATTATAGGAGAGCCCTACTGGTTAAAAGAACCGGATGATAAATATCTTAAAATGAGTGGAATGAAAAAAGATGAATTTAATTCTCATTATAAAAATATAGATATTGGTGAAAAAGAAGGACTAACTTGTATATACACACTTGTAAGTAGTCGTGATGATTGGGACCATTATGAAACCTTGCAATGGTGGTCAGTACACGATTATGTAACCGCTAACCCCAACGATCCGGACAATACTGAATTATTAAACCAAATAAAGAAAGAAAAAAAGGAGTACCTGTTGTACGGCAGAGATACTCTTGGCTGGGCAATATATGTTTTTAAAAGATAATAGATAGATTTAGAGTGGCTGGGGACATTGAACACATTTAGAACTAAATAGTACTACCAGATTATCGAATTATCACCACAGATCGAAGCATTAAATATTGAATTTAGAACAGCTTAAATTTTATTTTTTGTTAATGAATATTACTTTATTATTCTATTTTCCAAGCTTTACAATCTTATTATCTAATATTTTTATGTCAATATATCTAAAACCAAGATTTCATTAATAAATAGGGGAATCTTTATTGAATTTGTAATTATATAATAAGTAACAATTAATAATTAAGAATTTATTTGAGATATGTTTTAGATAGAATATAACTCTATTTCCTCTGAAAGTAATTTTGCACTGCTTACTTGTTTATCCTTTAGTTGATTTAATTCTTTTATTGATATATCCTGTCTGTTTCTTATACGAATAAATAAACATAATTAAAAATAAGCTAATCAATATGTATAACTTATATTCTTTTAATACCGGCAATAGAGATTCAATAAATGCATATAGCTTTAATAGTAATAGTAAAACAAACACTGAACAAAATGTTCTATACATGTTGTTTGTTTCTGAGAGTGTATCGATTTTCGGATCCTTATTACATGCAGAAATAAAATCTTTATAATCAGAAAACTTTAGGATTTTAATCTTTTTTAATAAAGGTTCTATAATCAAGGAACCAAATCTACCGACTACTAACCCAATAAAATAATAGATAAAAGCGCCAACAATAATATTTTCTTGAATGAATGAATACGGTGTAAATGCTTCTGCAAGTACTGCAAAGAGTACTCCTGGGAGCAGAATATTAAAAAGATTATAAGATGATATTTTATCTAATAATTCTTTCATATCTCCCCTAACTTTCTTGGAAGTAGTCTATCTATTTCTTTTATGGGCTTCAAAATTTTCATTTTCTAGAGTCATTTCAAGGTTTTCAGTGCTTTTAAGATTAGTTTTTCTAATAATATTTACTAATAGGATAATTAAGTTTTTTAAAATAAATCCTATTCAAAAAGCAATCTTATTAAGATATAAATCTTGTGTTAATAATATTTTAAACGTTTTATTAGTTATATTTCTACACAACTTTGTTCTTCTCTTAATTGCAGGAATGGACTGTTAGAATCAGAGCCTTCTCCTCTGTGTGATTTGCGATTTGTTCAATTAATTTGTTACCATCGATATGCAAGATTCCTCTAAAATATGCAGGTTTTGGTGCTCTTTCCAAGATTGGGAAAGATTTAAAAACAACTAGTTCGCCATGTTCACTTGCTTTACCTTTTAGTCGTGGATCAAGGGGATATCTTAATCTCCATTTTTCATAGGTCATCTGGACAGCTTTTTTAAATGGACCTTTATATACATTAATTAAATTTTTAAGGTTATATGGTTTATTTTTACGCCATTCGTGCCATGATTCCTTATTTTCTTCTCGGATCTTCCTTAAAAATTTCTCTTCATCTTTCCATGACATATTTTTCTCATATAATTTTTTCCGTAATAGTTGTCTATATTTATCATGAACTGCTGCGCATAGAGCGTCAACAGCATAAACTGATCCTTCCCCTTTTCTTATACTGCATCCACGGTCTCCCTCGCCCTGTAATGAATTATTGCAAGGAAAGCAACCAATAATATCTTCATAATGCGTATCAAGCCAATTTTCAATAAAATTTTCTAGTGCTTCCTCAATTAAATCTATATATTTCTCTTCAACTTTTATTAACAGCGGTTTTTTGCATGTATTACCGGACCTGATATTCGGTATATGCCTTTTCTGTAGCTCTTTCTTTAGATAACTTTTGATTTTTAATTCGGGGAATTTCTTCCTCTCTAATTTATTCAAGTAGGTGATATAATATTGGATATCACGTGGCCAAAGAAAACGGCTTTTCTTTTTTTGGGGTAATGAGTGGGCAATTTTATGTTCAGTGATAATCTCGACTCGATTAAGAATAAAATATCCAAACAAAGATCCTCTGCTCCATTCTTTACGTTTATCCTTACTTGCAAGAAATATCTTTGTTTTTCCAAATTTCATCCAATTATAAACGCAAGGTATATGTCGACAACATCCTCTAAGTTCAGCTTCTTTTACAAATTCATCTATCGTTTGCCATTGATGTGGCTGGCTACCTACCCAAATCATCGCATCTATACAATCATTATTTTTATTACTTGTATTCATATTGTTAGAACTCCTTTAAATATTTTTATACTCTTACTTATATATTGTTAGATATAGTAAAACCCTTCCTTTATATTAATTAAGCATCTCTCGGTTTCTTAATATGCTATTATCTTATAAAAAGAGCACTAAAAAGGCTATTTGACATCAAATATGTTAACCTTAAACTATTTTTATTATATATTATAATATGGTATAAAACTATACTCTACTTATAAAATATTCACAAACGAGTGTTAATAACAGTATTATAATTAACATAGATATTTTAATTTTAAAATAAAAAGAGATTTTAATTGCTTTAGGAAAGAGATTTAAAATACTTGATAGAAAATTAAATATTGAATTTAATGAATGGTTAATTCCTATAAAAGAAGAATACAAGCCTCTTAAAGAAGCCTATTTAGGGTTAGAACCAAATAGAAACCTATCGTACAGTGGGGTTTCTTCCAATTTAGAACCTATTTGTAATACTTGGCTGCCCCAGGTAGTGAAATTTCGAACCAATTTTTTAAGGAATTAAATAATATAAAATATTTCTTTTACAAATGAATGGTTGAAAAATACTTGAAATTTAATTAGCACCCATCTATGTTATGGATTAAAATAAAATAATATGAAAAAAGACCTAAAAAAGATTATTTACAATTTAGAGACTTTGCTTCTTAAACCTGAAGTCAGATCATCAGCAAAAAAAATCTCCAGCCTACTGTCATCTGATTTTATAGAAATCGGGAGTTCAGGAATAATCTACGATAAAAAAAATATATTAGAGGCCCTACCAAAAGAATCAAAAAACCTTCTCGTAAAGTTTTCAATTTCTAACTTTGTGGTCAAAGAATTAGGTTATGGTTTAGCTTTATCCACATTTAAAATAGAAAAAATGCTTCCAGATGGTAAACATATAATATCACTACGCTCATCAATTTGGCGTAGAAGTGGGAGAAGTTGGCAGATAATCTTTCATCAAGGGACACTGACACAATAAATTTATAAACACATAAATTTATATAAACTTAAAATTCCTATATTTACTATAAAATCCAGAGACACTTATTCTTCGTGTTTTTAACTAATTAGTGTTTGTCCTAATTGGTAAAAGATACAATCTTACTGGCTGGCCCGGGTTGCGAAATTTCGAACCAGTTTTTAAGGGAATTAACTTTCTTAAAAACTCTGCTAATTAAGATTGATAAAAATCTTCAACTCTGATTACATTATAAAATATGTTTGTTTATAAAATATAATTATTAAAAAGAATATCATTATTTTAATAAAGCTGGAGAAAGTTATGAAAAAAAACCAAAGAAATATATTAGAAATCAGCGTAGTAGTTCTTCTTGCTATAGTTACAGCATTAATAGCATTTTTTGCAATGAAACTTGGCAGATTTGTAAGCATAGTTATTTTTGGACTGGGTTTTGTTCCAATATTGATTGCTTATATTTTTAAAATTAGTATAAAGAAAATGTTGCCTGATATTATTTTTGGTCTTATTGATAATTTATTATTAATCATACCTGCTATAATCGGTGCACAACTTTTTGGTGCCGCAGGAGCATTAGCAGGAGCTGTTATAGGAAATGCTATATCAGATTCTATAGCAGGTATTTTTGAAGGTAGCATATCTGGATGGTTGCGTACAAAGGGAATTGATTCAACGAGAACTATTCTTGGTTCGTCACTTGGTAAAATGAGCGGTTGCCTACTTATTGGAATTTTCTTAATCTTTTTTAAATAAATTTACTGATTAAAATGGATTTCTCCATTTTTTTTCTTAGGTCTTTATCTGGCTGGGGAGGGAGGATTCGAACCCCCGCTCTACGGTCCAGAGCCGCATGTCCTACCCCTAGACGACTCCCCATTAATAAAAGTATGAGTAAGAGTATTATTATATGTAAAAAGCATAATAATGCTATCAGAAATTGCCATATGTGGCAAAACAAAATAATAATGGTATCAGGAAATAATATAGAATCTAAATTATATAAAATATTTAAAATAAAGAAATCGTAGGAAGGTGATAGAGTTTTCGCTATTCGGTTTTTTTTATGTAGAAAGTAAAGACATTATCATTTTTTTCTATCTTTAGAAGTTCGTTTCCTGTCATTTTGGCCCAGCTTTTTATATCAGGTTCGGAACCGGGATCGTCTGCAGTCATTTTCAGTACCTGGCTCTTTTCCATGCTGTTTATTTTTTTTCTGGTTTCGAATACCGGGACGGGGCAGTATAGACCAACGCAGTCCAGATACTCGTCAAAATTTATTTCATCTTCCATAATTATTCCTATAATTTCGCTCCGCAATTCGGACATTTTTCCATTTTATCCGTAACCGGGTAGCTGCACAGCGAGCAGTGATTGACTTTGAAATTACAGAAAGTACAGTACTCTACTTCGACACTCTCAAGTTCCATATCGCAGTAAGGGCATTTACACGCTGTTTTTTTACTTTTGCTTTTTAATTCTTTTTCAGTCATATCGACTCCCATTAAACTATTTTTTATTTTTTTGTTTTTCCTGATAATTCTCAATAGCCTTGTGCAGTGCATCTGCACCCAGATTCGAACAGTGAAGCTTATTTTTAGGAAGGCCGCCGAGTTCTTCGGCAACGTTTTTATTGGAAATCTTAAGTGCCTCGTCCAGGGTTTTTCCTTTTGCCATTTCACTTACCATACTGGATACGGCAATTGCTGCACCGCAGCCGAAAGTCTTGAATTTTACATCATCAAGTTTATTATCCTTTACTTTTATGTAAAAAGTCATCATATCGCCGCAAACAGGGTTTCCGACTTCACCTATGCCATCTGCGTCCTTTATATCCCCAACATTTCTGGGATTCATAAAGTGATCCATTACTTTTTTGCCATACATAATCATTGGT
>Ga0265297_10007248_pt1 | contig 15486 bp, 12 predicted proteins | sample Munlanlwell13791_FD_192502 | JGI IMG/M metagenome (GOLD analysis project Ga0265297, IMG submission 192502) | Leachate microbial communities from a municipal landfill in Southern Ontario, Canada - Leachate well 137-91 | ecosystem: Engineered > Solid waste > Landfill > Unclassified | place... | reverse complement strand
CCCGGCGGCGGTACTTATGCCATCCAGGGCCAATTGATACCAAAGGTAATTGCGCCAGAACCGCTCCATTTGATTAACTCGCGCTGGGAATTTCAGGATGCCAATTGGTGGCCAGACTATCCGACTACCGCTAAAAAAACAGAATGGTTTTACCAAAATGCCGGCGGTCCGAGTGTTGACGGCGTAATCACCATCACTTCGACTTTCATGGAAAAACTTTTGGATATTTTTGGGCCAATCAGCATGCCTGAATACGGCCGAGATATCACCAGCGCCAACTTCGTTGAAGAAACTCAAAAAATCGTTGAACTGGAATATGACAAAAAAGAAAATCGGCCAAAACAGTTTATCGCTGATTTAGCGCCTAAACTTTTGGAAAGAATTTTTAATGCTAAAGGCGATGAAATTGAAAAGTTAATCAATGTTTTAAAACAAGAACTGAATGAAAAACAGCTTTTAGTTTATTTTAACGATCAGTCAATAGAAGAAATAATCAAGCAATTCGGCTGGGATGGCGGGCTGAGGCAAACTGACGGCGATTATTTATCAGTCGTCCAAAGCAATATTGCCGGCGGAAAAACCGACCGGGTGATTAAAGAAACCATTGAACACCAGGCCGAAATTCAAGATGATGGCTCAATTATCAATACAATCAAATTGATTCGTCGCCATACCGGAGTGAGCGGAGATAATATTTTCACCGGCGTTCAAAATAATAGTTATGTCCGATTTTATGTGCCTTTAGGCAGCACCCTTTTGAGTGCGGAAGGATTTATGCGGCCGAGGGCTGAACTTTTCGAAAAACCCGCTGATGATTACCAGCAGGACTTAGATTTAATCAGCATCGAAACTGAGCGGATTAAAGACGAAAAGAGCGACACTGATATTTATAAAGAAAAAGGTAAAACCGTATTTGGTAACTGGCTCCAGCTTAAACCGGGCGAAGTTCAAGAATCAAAAATCACCTATCGGCTGCCTTTTAAATTAGCTTTAGAAGGCCAGAATACCTTTTATTACAGCCTATTAGCCCAAAAACAATTAGGCAGCGTCGGCAGTGAATTCAAAAGCTATTTAAGATTAAATGATAAACTTCAACCTTTGGCAAAATTTCCAGCTGATTTACCGGCCAATGAGAATGGGACTATTTTTAGCGCTATCCTTAATACTGATCAATTCTATGGGGTAGTTTTAGTTAACAAATAATATGAAACCAGAAAGATTAAAAGATTTTCAAAAAGAAACTCCAAACAAAAAAGATGATTTAATGATCCAAAAAGGCTTAATGAATATTTATAGCAATAAAGATGGCAGTCTGCCCGATATTTCTCACTTGGAGGTAAAAAGAAAGAGCCGCTTCAAGATATTCCTAATCGGCGGTTTGGGAATAATTTTGTTGCTTTCGGCCATCAGCTGGCTAGGGTTCATTGTTTTTAATCCGGGTGAAGTATTCTCTAATAAAAGTATTAAGCTCGAAATTGAAAGCCAGCAGAGCATTGCTTCCGGCGACGAGGTGACATATGTTTTAGAATACAAAAATATAGAAAAAACCAATCTAAACAATCTGGAAATTATTTTTCGTTATCCTGACGGTTTTGAGTTCATTTCAGCTAGCCCGCAGCCAGGTGACGATTCCAAATCTTCCTGGAAATTAGGCGACTTAAAGCGAGGGGATAGCGGTAAAATTGAGATTAAGGGAAAATTAATCGGTGAAGTTGGCTCAATTAAAACAATTAACGCCACCGCCACCTTCCAGCCAGAAAATTTTAGTTCCGCTTTCAAAGAGACCACTTCTTTCAGCAGTCAGATCACTTCTTCAATTTTGGAAATTAATATTTCCGGGCCAGAGCAAATTTTACCGGAGAAGAAAGCGACTTACAAGATATCTTACCGCAATAATTCCGAACAAGATTTAGCGAAAATTAAAATTTTGGCTGTTTATCCGGCTAATTTTATCTTTCAGGAATCTTCCCCGGAACCTTTCAAAGAGGAAGGGGATGCCCGCAATTTGAATAATCAATGGCTAATCGAAAATTTAGAAAAAAAACAAGAAGGGGAAATTGAAATTACCGGCGGCTATCTATCTGACGATCAAGCTTCAGAAGCTAATTTCAAAATCCAAATCGGCTTTCTCACAGAAACGGAAGAAGAATTCTCACTCCAACAAGAAAAATCAATAATCACCCAGATTATTAAACCCAATTTGAATCTTAATCTTATTGCTAATGCCTCAAACCAGGATCAGCCGATTAATTTTGGTCAGACTCTAACCTATTCTATTGTCTATAAAAATTTAGGCCAAAAAGATCTTGATGATGTTTCCATCTCTGTAACTTTAGATTCAAATATCTTGGATTGGGGGGCTTTAGACGATAAACATTCAGGAATAATTGATGGCAACAAAATCACTTGGAATAAAGACCAAATTTCCGAGCTGGATTTAGTCAGGCCGCTAGACGAAGGAACAATTGATTTTTCAATTCAGGTCAAAGAGGCGCAAGATGTTAATATGGATACGGATTCACTCCAAGTTATCAGCAAAACTACGGCTACTTTAGCCAAAATCGGCGATATGCCAGTTGAAGATTTAACCATTACGGGTAATGAAATCACTAATAACATTAATACTGACATTCAGCTAAAAATTGAGGGGCGTTACTTTGACGAAGATAATATTGCGGTTGGCACTGGCCCCCTGCCGCCAGTCGTGGGCCAAAAAACTACTTTTCGCATCTATTGGTATTTAGCCAATAGTCTTCATGAGGTAAAAGATGTTGAAGTAAGTACAGTTCTGCCGGAAGGAGTCGAGTGGGCCAATAAATTCCTAGTTAAAGCCGGACAAATCAGTTATAGCGCCAAAGACCGTAAAATCAGCTGGCAGATTAATCGAATTCCGCCCGATAAAGGTTTTAATGAAATAAATGTCTGGTTTGATGTTTCCGTTACGCCAACCAAGCAACAAGTGCGGAAATTATTGATTTTAACGGATCAAACTTATTTCCGGGCAACTGACGAAGCTACCAACTCGGAAATCAACAAAACCGGCAAAGCCATTACTTCCAACCTTGAAGATGACCCAGTTGGCACCGGCCGGGGACTGGTCATTGATATTACTGAATAAAAGTGAAATTTTAAATTAATCATAGAACATGAATCATGTAACATGAAACAAGCTAGGTAATGCTTGTTATATGTTTCATGTTCTATGTTGTATGACCATGTTCAAAGTATTAAAAAAATCAAAGAAATCCAAAGCCAGGTTGAGCATACTGACAACCACCCACGGTGACATCCGGGGTCCTTTTTTTATGCCCATTGCCACCAAGGGCGCGGTGAAAAATCTGAATTCCGCCGAACTTAAAGAGCTGGGTGCTCAAATTATTTTAGCTAATACCTACCATTTATTTTTAGCCCCCGGCGATCAATTAGTGAAAAAAATCGGCGGTTTGCACCGGTTTATGGATTGGTCCGGACCGATTCTGACTGATTCCGGCGGCTTTCAGGTTTTCTCATTGGCCAACCTAAGAAAAGTGACGGAAACTGGCGTGACTTTCGCTGACCCGCAAAGCGGCAAAAAATATCTGCTAACACCGGAAATATCTATTAAAATCCAACAAAATTTTGGCGTGGACATTGCCATGGCTTTTGACGATGTTATCGGTTATCCAGCCAGCAAAACCAAAGTCAAAGAAGCAATGGTGAAAACCACCAGATGGGCCAAGCGATGTAAAGAAAGCTCAAAGCTTAAGGCTCAAAATTCAAAGTTATTTGGCATCATTCAGGGCGGTATTTACCAAGACTTACGCCGGCAATCGGCCAAGGAAATAACTGCCTTGGACTTTGACGGTTATGCCATTGGCGGGGTGGCGGTGGGCGAGCCGCGCGAAAAAATGAAAGAGATCCTAAACTGGGTAGTGCCTTATTTGCCCGAGAATAAACCCCGCTATTTAATGGGCTTGGGGAAGCCGGAAGAAATTGTTGCCGCGGTAAAACAGGGGATTGATATGTTTGACTGCGTTATTCCCACCCGCGAAGCCAGACATGGCAGGCTGTATCTTTGGCAAGAAAACAAGAAAAAGCAACCTACAACCTACAACCTACAACCTACTAACTTCTACCACACCATCAACATCACCAATGCTAAATACAGAACCGACTTATCACCCATAAACGATACTAATCTTAAACAATATTCCAAAGCATATTTACATCATTTGTTTAAAACCAACGAGCCGCTGGGCATGCGGCTGGCAACGCTGAATAACTTAGAGTTTTATCTCACGCTGATGCAACAAATTCGCGATAGCATTAAGAAAGGAATTTTATAATTTTTATGATTATCATTGCAGGTGCCATAATTATTATGATGATTATCGGATTGCTTGTTTATGCTGCAGTAAAGGATGACCAAGACAACGCCTAAAAAGCCTGTTTGCATCATTTATTTCGAACTAATGAGCCGCTTGGGGATGAGGTTAGCGACGCTAAATAACCTGAGATTTTACTTAGACTTATTTACCATATATTTCAAGCTGCCACCATAAAGGTTGACATTCTTTGTAATTTCGGTAAAGTGTTAGTATTGATTTTAAAGCCAAAAAAATATGAAACTCACTTTACTTCACCAAACTACTCAAGCGGAGGCGATTAAAAAAATTGATAATTATTTGAATGAATTGCTTAGGCAAGGCTATCCGGGTGTCAATGTTATTGACCCGATCAAAAAATGGGACGGCAATATCATGAGATTTTCTTTAACTGTCCAGAAATTATTCCTGTCTTTGGATTTGGAAGGCATTGTTATTGTCACTGATCAGGAAGTAATCGGCGAAGGTGATGTCCCGCCGATTGTTACTACCTTCTTTTCCGAGGAAAGAATCAAAGAGGTAATCAAAGAAAAATTCAATGAGCTTTTTAAGATTAAATGAATATCTTTTGACAAATATCCAAGCCTACTATAATATATTCCCATGCGGGTAGCGTGGGGTCACAAGGGCGAGAAAAGGGTTTCCTGTCCGGCCTTTTCTCTAAAGCAAAGTAATAGTCAACTAAGCCGAGACTAAAATTATAGTATCGGTTTTTTGTTTTTGGTTTAACCAATTTTATGGTATAATAAAAACAGATATGCCAAATAATATTGCTTATACTTCAGTCCGCTACATCATTATCGATTTAATCGGTGATATTTTATATTGGCCGCTTTGGTGGTATTCCAAAGGGTTGGCTAAAGTCGGCTTGGTTTGTTTAAGGGAAATCAAAAATCAAGCCGAAGTTTTAGGAATTGCCATTTGGGTAAAAAATCTTTTTACTCCGATGTTTGGCCAATATGATCTTGAAGGCAGAATCATCAGTTTTTTTGCCCGCCTCATTCAAATCATTGTCCGGTCAATTCTGCTTTTATTCTGGGTAATTTTAGTCCTAATTTTATTTTTGGCCTGGATATTATTGCCCATTCTCGTCATCTACGAAATAATCGCTAATTTTTTATGGCTTTTTAGTTAAAATGGAAAAAGATTTTCAAAAAAATCAAATCCAATTCTTAACCTGCCCACAATGCCAAGGCCAAGGAAAGCGGGAACGAAAAACTTGTCCTGAATGCCAAGGCTTAGGCTTGCTAGCCTGGACCGGTAATGATCTTTTATATTTCGACAAAAAAATCAGTTTTTTCCAAATTGCCCAGGACGAAACCAAACAGTTAATTAAAAACTTCATTAATCTTTCTTTGTTTCTTTTCGGCGCCTTAGGGGTAACAATGCTTGGCTGGGTAATTGTTTCTTTTATTAATGTCCACACGCCAATTTGGTATTTATACCGGATCAGAAACTGGCAGCTTTTTATTTTTTGGCTTTCGCTTTTAACTGACGGCTATTTAGTTTACCGCTTCAATCGAGAACTGGAAAAAATAAAATATATTCCAAAGAAAGAATACCGCAGCCAGGTTTTAGCTTTTCGGCCTTTAAGCTGGCTGGAAGCTAAAAATTTACCCAAAAATAAAAAAATAAATATTACTGAATATTTTACTTCTGAAGCCGAGCAAGCGGTTACCAAAGCCTGGCAATTGACTAATAAATACAAAGATTTCCAAACCAACCCGATCCATCTATTCATTTCGCTTTTGACTTTTGATCAAACCCAGATTATCTTCAGCCGCCTCGGGGTTTCTTTCACCACTTTAAAAAATAAAATCAGAAATACCTTGGCGGCTCAATATGAACAGGCGGATGCGGCCGTAATTTTAAGCGCTAAGGTTAAAGAAATAATCTTTCAGGCCTATTTTTTGGCTTATCAATTGCGGCAAAAAAAAGTTGAAATCACTGAATTGCTAGAAGCTTTGGCTTCCCAAGACAATGAAGTCAAAGAATTGCTTTATGATTTAAATATTACTTTGGATAAAATCACCAATGTCATTGCCTGGCTGAGGATTAAAAAGCAGCTAAAAGCTAATTGGCAGCATTTTCGCCAAAGAGCAAGCCTAAGGCCCCGCTCAACCATGAATCGCGCCATGACCGCTATTGCAACGCCGACTTTGGATGTCTTCAGCCAAGATTTAACGATGTTAGCCCAATATGGCTATCTTTTACCCTGCGTCGGCCGGGAAAAAGAAATTGATAATATTTTTAGTATCATGCATGGCGGCAACCGCAGCAGCGCAATTTTGGTCGGCAATCCCGGCGTGGGCAAAAATACCATTATTGAAGGCATCGCCCAAAGAATGGTTGCCGAAAATGTCCCGGATTTTTTAAAAGATAAAAGATTGGTCAGTTTGAGTATTGCCAAATTAGTGAGCGGCGCTTCCCCCGAAGAATCTCAACAGCGGCTAATGCTAGCGCTCAATGAAATTCGTCGTTCGGGCAATATCATTCTCTATGTCAGCGATATCCATAATATGATCGGCATTACGCCGGGCCGACAAGGCAGTATCGATTTAGCCGATGTCTTAGCCCAGACGCTAGCCAACAACAGTTTAATGTGTCTGGCCACCACTACGCCAAATGATTATCGCCGCTACCTCGAAGGCAAAAGTTCTTTGGATAATGTCTTGGAAAAAATTGACATTAATGAAGTTTCCGGCAATGAAGCAATTCAAATTCTGGAATCTAAAGCCGGCACCTTTGAATATCAAAACCAAGTGTTTTTTTCTTATGATGCGGTGGCTCAAACAGTCGAACTTTCCGATCGTTATCTTCATGACCGGTTTTTACCCGAAAAAGCCATTGAAATTTTACAGGAAGTGGCCAGCCACACCCGAGAGCAAAAGGGGAAAAATAGCATCGTCACGGCCAATGATGTGGCTTTAATAATTTCGGAAAAAACCAATATCCCCTTGGCTGAAATTACCAAGGAAGAATCAGAAAAGCTGCTGAGTTTAGAGCAAAAAATTCATGAGCGGGTCGTGGATCAGCAAGAAGCAGTTGATATGGTTGCCTCCAGTCTTCGCCGGGCGCGGGCGGAAATGCGCGACAAAGCCCGGCCAATTGTTAATTTGTTATTTTTAGGCCCAACGGGCGTGGGTAAAACGGAACTAGCCAAAACCGTGGCGGCAGTTTATTTTGGCGCCGAAGAAAATATGATTCGCCTAGACATGTCCGAATACCAAGAAAAAAACAGCATTAATCGTTTGCTTGGCGCACCGCCAGGCTATGCCGGCAATAATGAAGGCGGCTACCTGCCCGAGGCCGTAAGGAAAAATCCTTTCTCTTTGGTTTTATTGGACGAAATCGAAAAAGCTCATCCTGATATCTTAAACATCTTTTTACAGATTATGGATGACGGCCGCTTAACCGATAATTCCGGCCGGACGATTGATTTTACCAATACGATTATTATTGCCACCTCCAACGCTAACACCAAATTTATTCAGGAAAAAGTTAAACAAAATATCCCCACAGAAGAAATCAAAAAGCAGCTGATGGATCAAGAATTGAATCAGTACTTTCGGCCGGAATTTTTAAATCGTTTTGATGGAATTATTGTTTTTAAGCCACTGTCCATGGAAGACGTCAAAACCATTGCCAAATTAATGGTTAATAAAGTGGCCAAAAATTTAGCCGAAAAAGGAGTTAATCTTAAAGTCACCGATCAAGCCATAGCCGAATTGGCCCAAGCCGGCTTTGACCCCCAATTCGGCGCCCGGCCGTTGCGCCGCGTGATCCAACAAAAAATCCAAGACCCTTTGGCCAATTCGATTTTGGCTGGGCAAATTAGCCGGCGCGATACGGTAGTTTTAGAAGCCGGCGGCAGAATTGTAATTGAAAAAGCTAAAGTTATATAACCATGTTTTACCTCCTTCCTTTAGTCCTGGCATTTTCACTGGCTCTGATCCTGACTCCTTTGGTCAGAAAAATTGCGCTAAGTCTGAATATTGTTGATTTACCCTCCCCCCGTAAGATCCATACTAAGCCTATCCCGCTTTTAGGCGGATTGGCTCTTTTTTTAACCTTTAGTTTAGTAACGATTGCTTTTTGGTCTTTTGGCTACATTCAAGATCTGAGAATCTCTAATATTTATGTTTTAGTGATTCTTTTTGGCGGCGGTATTTTAATGATCGGCGGCTATTTGGATGATAAGTATAATCTAAAACCGATTCAGCAATTGTTTTTCCCGCTTTTAGCGGTTTTGCTCCTTTTGGCGGGTGGCGTAAAAATCCAATATGTTACTAATCCCTTCGGCGGCATTTTGGAATTTTCTGCTTACTTAGGAATAATCATTGCTTTCCTTTGGCTTTTGGGCATGATTTATACCACTAAATTCCTGGATGGCTTAGATGGCCTGGCAACCGGTATTACCGCTATTGGTTCAATAATTATTTTTATTGTCAGCTTATATTGGGATGTTCCGTATTCCGGGACTTCAATTATGGCCTTGATTTTGGCCGGCGCCTGCTTGGGATTTTTGGTCTTTAACTGGCATCCGGCAAAAATCTTTCTCGGGGAAGGGGGGAGCGTCTTTTGCGGTTTTATGCTGGGAGTTTTGTCAATAATTTCCGGCTCAAAAATCGCAACCGCTCTTTTGATTATGGGCGTACCAATTCTTGATGTTTTGTGGGTAATTATTCGCCGGCTTTGGCAAGGAAATTCTTTGGCTGCCGCCGACCGCAAGCACCTCCATTTTCGCCTTTTAGATATCGGCTTGAGCCACCGCCAAGCCGTAATCTTTTTATATCTTTTAACGGCAATTTTTGGCTTAGCCTCATTGTCTTTACCGTCCAAAGGGAAAATCATCGCCTTGGGAATTTTAGTTTTATTCATGTTGATTTTAGCCGCAACGCTAGTAATCATTTATAAATCAAAACACCCGCATGCTTAAAGAAAAATTTAAAATCGGCCGGCTGGAAATCATCGTTTTTATTGCCGGCACCGTCGTGATGATTTTGGAACTTATCGGCTCAAGAATTCTTGCCCCTTACCTGGGAAATTCAATTTTTGTCTGGGCAAGTCTGATTGGGATAATTTTGGGAGCTTTAAGCTTAGGTTATTATTTAGGCGGCCATTTTTCGGCTAAAAACCCCCAGCTAAAATCTTTGGCCTTTATCATCTTTCTGGCCGGTTTAAGTATCCTGCTTATCACTTTGATTAAAGACTTGATTTTATTTAATGCAATGTCTTGGGGGGTTAAAAGCGGCTCGGTTATGGCCACCTTGATTCTTTTCGCTTTACCAAGCGTTCTTTTAGGCATGGCTTCGCCTTATGCTCTCCGGCTTAAAATCGAAAAAATTGAAAATTCCGGCGGGGTGGCGGGCAATCTTTATGCCCTGTCAACGATTGGCAGTATTGCCGGCACATTTTTGGCCGGGTTTTATTTAATCCCAGCCTTTGGCAGTACCCAAATTCTTTTTGGCCTGAGTTTTACTTTGATGATTACGGCTTTGCTTGGCGGCGGCAAAAAAACTAAAATTATTGCTTTAATTTTAGTGATTATACTTTGGTCAATCAATCAGCTCTTGACTTCGCCTTTTGTTTTTGAAGGTGACAGCGCTTATAATCATATTATTGTCAAAGATACAATTGATGAAAAAAACAATGATGCCGGGGTTAGAATCCTTTATCTGGCAACGGAAAGCCATTCCGGCATCTATAAGGATCTTGATGAACTTTATGCCTCTTACCACCGGTTTTACCGCCTGGATGATTTATTCAAACCAAAAATTGAAAAAGCTTTAACTTTAGGCGGCGGGGCTTATGTGGCGCCTCGGGATTTTCTGCGGCGTTTTCCAGAAGCAGCAATGACCGTTATTGAGCTTGACCCCAAAGTTACCGAGGTTGCCAAAAAATATTTTCAGCTTGAAACCGACCCCAGACTAAAAATTGACCACCAGGATGGCCGAATTTTTTTAAATAATAATCAGGAAAAATTTGACGTGATTTATGGCGATGCCTTCAGTTCTTATTATTCAATTCCGTTTCAGCTGACTACCAAGGAGGCAACGGAAAAAATCTATAATTCACTGGCTGATGACGGCATTTTCATTTTAAATATTATTGCCGCTTTGACCGGAGAAAAAGCCAAATTTTTCCAAGCCGAGTACAAAACTTTGCAATCAGTCTTTCCTCAAATTTATCTTTTTCCTACTTATTATTACAACGGACAAAATCAAGATAAGTACCAAAACTTAGTTCTGATTGCCGCCAAAAATCCCAAACGCCTCGGCAGACAAGAGTTAGACGAGAAAGCAACGCCCAAACAAAAGGAGCTGCTAAAACATCTTTGGCAAAGCCCGATTGAACTTGATCCCAGCCTGCCAATTCTGACTGACAACTTCGCTCCGGTTGACTATTATATCTCTAAACTTCTTTAGATTTGACAATAGAGTAACAAGAAAGTAAGATACAAGCGCGAGGGAACACTCGCTCTTTTCAATTTGGCAGACAAACTACTCAACATCAACCGTTATGGTCAAGATAAGGAGAAACGATATGAGTGGCTTTGCGGCAATCAGTGTTAATCCACGGATCTACCCGGCCGAAAGCAGAGTACGAATGTATTTAGTCGGTCAGCATTGGGTTGAGGTCCCTCAAATCGTCTGGGATCTATTCTGGACCACCTTCTACGGCCAACACCGAGGACCGGCCTTTGGTGGTATTGCCAGCTACACCGAAGATGAAGATCATCCTATTATGATCAGGACTCACCAAGGGCCTTTTCGTGAAGGCTTTGAACGCGATACCCTTGGTTTTGAAGGCACCTTGGCTGTTGGCTGCACTAGTGACAGTACCAGACAACCGCTTTTGATCGAAGAGTCACCCTTCGGACCATTTGCTATTTCCTTTGACGGCAACGTAGTTAACCGCAGTGCCATACTCGAGGAGTTTAGAAAATCCCGCCGAGCGCTGGAACGTGCTGACGACATTGCCATTTTGGCCCGTCTGATTGCTTCGGGAGATGACCTAATCGATGGCTTCAGACAAGCTGCTGAAAAAGTTCAGGGCGCCTTCGTGGTGACACTGCTCAGCCAACAAGGCATATATATTGCCCAATCTCCAAGTGGTCACAAGCCGGCAGTTATCGGCCGAAAAGACGGAGCAGTAGCCGTTGTCTCTGAATCCTGCCAACTCAGCAATACCGGCTTCAAACTGGTAGGCGATCTAGAACCAGGGCAAGTTGTATGTCTCCAAAACGGTGAACTTAAGTCTCTGGTAAGACTTGGCAGTCACAGAATTGCCCACTGCAGCTTCGAACATATCTATACCCAATTTGCTACCTCGAGAGCAAACGGCGTTTCTGCCTCGCTGGTAAGAAAGCGACTGGGCGCCAAGCACGCCAAACGTGACATTCAAGCCGGATTTGTGCCCGACATCGTTATCCCGGTACCTGATTCGGGACGCTTTCATGCGATTGGTTACCTTCAGGCCTGGATTGCTGCGATAAACGCCGGCAAAATCAGAAGAATTCCTCTCTATGATGAGCTTTTGGCTAAATACCCATACGCGCGTCGCAGCTTCACTCCGGCAACCCAAGAAGAAAGAAACCGCGAGGCCAAATTCAAGCTATTGCCTAGCTCTGAGTCGCTGCTTGATATCATCGGCTTGATTGAAGGTCTCATCCAACAAAAGCTGGTTGAAACCGACGGAAAAGTGATCGTCATCCATATCGTGGTGTGCGATGACTCGATCGTCCGCGGGACTCAGACTGCCAACGATCTGGTGCCTAAACTCAAGTCACTCATCCAGTGGATCAACTCCGAAGTTAAAGTGGAAATCAAAATTCACTTCCGGATTTCGAATCCCGAACTTCTATCTGTCTGCCGTTTCGGCAAATCGACTAAAGCCGGCGATAACTTGGCGGCAGTTGACCAAGACGGTCGGCGTCGGTCGCCTGAACAGATCGCTGAAAACCTCGGCGCCGCTAGCGTCGCCTATAATACCATCGCTGATTTGGTTGAAGCCACTGGCATACCACTGAACGAACTCTGCGTTGCCTGCGACAAACTCCCGAAGAGATAAACACTACTTTTCACGAGAACCTTGATCTTTTCCGGCTGCGACCCCAATCGCGGCCTTTTTCTATACCCAGATCAATTATTGGACATAAAACATATAACATGAGACAAACACTTAGAATTGCATGTTTCATGTTTCATGATATATGTTTCATGAACAGCGGCTTGACTTATTCTAAAATAAACTGTAATATTCATTATACGTTATAAATTATTAAATTAAATCAATCACTATGGACTTAGCAATTATTAAAACCGGCGGCAAACAATACCTGGTCAAAATTGGGGATAAAATCAAAGTTGAAAAACTACCCGCCGAAGAAGGTGCTGTAGTTAAATTCGATACGCTTTTAATTACCGACGAAAAGGGCGAAAAAGTGGAAATCGGCAAACCGTTACTGAACTCAAAGGTTGAAGCCAAAATTCTGAAGCAGGACCGGGCGAAAAAAATATTAGTCAGCAAGTATAAAGCCAAAACCCGCTATAAAAAGCGAGTCGGGCATCGTCAGCCTTACTCTCTGGTTCAAATCGAAAAAATTTAAGCGATACAAATCTACTAATGACATTATTAGCATCGCAATAAAAAGAAGCGCTCGAACTCAATCGGGCGCTTTGACTATGCCAAGATATCAAGGTGATGAACCTCGGAAACAACTAGGGTTGTTGGTGGCAGGGGAGAAGCTTCTGCTTCTTCGGGGTAGAAACGATGGCGGCGGCCACTATATGGGTTTCGCCGCTTTTCTGCGTCATCACCAACTGGGTTGGATAAGGAACGAGATACTACTGTTGTTCCCTGAGCTTCTGCTATTCTAATTAGGGCAGTGGCCTTAGCAGTTTCGGCAAGAAAATCTGAAGCTGTAACTGGTTTGTGAGTGTCAGCTAAACTCTGCAGGCCGACAGCAAGTTGCTGTTCAGCCGGGTTTGATGACAATGGGCCGGATTGATTCGGCCCAGTCACTGAGCCAATCAATGCAATGCCCATTGACTTCTCTCCTTAAGAAGTACTAGACTTCTTTTCGACCCCGGAGAGCCGAGGTCAAAGTAACTTCATCGGCATATTCCAAATCACTGCCGCTTGGCAAACCTTGGGCCAAGCGAGTGACTTTTATATCTTTAAACTGTTTTAATAATTTTGTCAAGTATAACATAGTTGTTTCACCCGGCAAATCAGGACTTAAAGCCAGAATAATTTCTAAAACGCCATCTTTTTTGACCCGTTCAAATAGTTCTCTGATTTTCAATTGATCAGGAGTAATACCTTCCAAAGGGTCAATGACGCCGCCCAAGACATGATAAACGCCTTGGTATTCATTAGTCTTTTCGAGCGATAATAAATCTTGAGGGGTAGCCACGACGCAGATTACTTTATTGTTTCTTTTTTTATCGCTGCAAATCAAGCAGGGATTAGTTTCGGAAAAGTTTTGGCACTGTTTACAAATGATGATTTTATCTTTCAAATGCTCCAAAGTTAAACCGAATTTAACCAAATTTTCCTTTGGTTGTTTCAGTAAATGAAAAACCAGCCGTTCGGCGGTTTTGGGGCCGATGCCGGGCAATTTAGTAAATTGGTCGATTAAATCCTTAATGGAGGCAGGAAATTGAGCCATCTAAACAAAAAAATTAATTAGGCGGCAAAGTTGATTTCTTCATCGGTAATCTTTCGTTCGGCATTTTTGAAAGTGACATTATGCTCATCAAAGAAAAGTTTAATTTTGCCAGTCGGCCCATTGCGGTGCTTGGCAATAATAATATCGGCTAAATGGGCTTTATCCGGCGGCAAATCCCGATAATAGACAGCTTCCCGATAGATAAATAAAACCACGTCAGCATCCTGCTCAATTGAACCGGATTCGCGCAAATCAGCCAGGCGGGGGATATGCGTATCGCGGGATTCAACGCCCCGCGAAAGCTGGGACAGGGCTAAAACCGGAATATTGAGTTCACGGGCAATCGCCTTAAGATTACGGGAAATATCGGAAACCTCCTGAACCCGATTTTCTTTATTGCTCCGGCCTTCCATTAACTGCAAATAGTCAATAATGATTAAGCCCAAGCCGTGTTCGGCCTGGAGCCGGCGCGCTTTGGTCCTGATTTCCATCACATTGGCATTGGCCGAATCATCAATATAAATTTTGGCTTCAGAAAGCACTCCCATAGCCCGGTTGATCCGGCTGAAATCGTCATTCTCACCTTGGTCGGACAATTTACCTGTGCGCATTTTCCACAAATCCACTCCGGCTTCAGCGCAAAGCAGGCGATCAACTAATTGTTCTTTGGACATTTCCAGACTGAAAATGCCGACTGGCTCTTTAGCTCTGACTGCCACATTCCTGGCAATATCCAAAGCTAAGGTAGTTTTACCGATTGAAGGCCGCGCCGCGATAATAACTAGGTCTGATTTTTGCAAACCGGCCAAAACATTATCCAAATCCGTAAAATAAGTCGGCACGCCGCGCAATTTGCCGGAATCACGATGCAATTCGTCAATTCGATCGAAAGTTTCCGTTAAAACGTCACTAATCGAAATAAAGGTTCGTTTCAAGTATTTCTGGGAAACCCCAAAAAGTTTTTGTTCGGCTTCATCCAAAAGCTGATTAATATCTTCGGCTTCGCGATAGCCTAATTCGGTAATTTCTGCCGAAGCTTTGAGCAGGCGCCGCAAAGTCGCTTTGCTTTGAACCGTTTGGGCATAATGAACCACGTGGCTGGAAGTGGGAACCGTATTAGCCAAAGTGGTCAAATAACTCCGGCCGCCGATTACCTCAAACTGGCCTTTTTCTTCCAAACGGCTGCCTAAACTGAGTAAATCAATGGGTTCGCGCCTTTCATATAATTCTTTCATGGTTTCAAAGATAAGGCGGTGGGTATCTTTATAGAAATCATCCGCCGTGATAATGTCGGCAATTTTAACAATGGCGTCTTTGTCAATCAATAAAGCGCCTAAAAGTGACTGTTCCATTTCAACATTTTGGGGCGGAATTTTATCAAAATTTTCGCTACGTTGATTCATATCAAATTAGAGGTATAGACATCCTAGCCGGACATCTCTGATG
>Ga0265297_10007247_pt1 | contig 15486 bp, 21 predicted proteins | sample Munlanlwell13791_FD_192502 | JGI IMG/M metagenome (GOLD analysis project Ga0265297, IMG submission 192502) | Leachate microbial communities from a municipal landfill in Southern Ontario, Canada - Leachate well 137-91 | ecosystem: Engineered > Solid waste > Landfill > Unclassified | place... | reverse complement strand
TGTCCATGATACGTTCCGCGGCCTGGTAAAAACCGAGCAGCGTTTTGCCAGCCAGCGCGAGCTGGAAGTCTTCGTGAAAAAACTGGTCGTTTTTGCCGGGAAGAAAAATTTGCGCCAGATCAACAATTTCGAGCTGCCCGGTATCGCCGGCAGGGTCAATATCGTGCAGTCTCCGTTCGGGCCACAGGTCACCATCACCAAGATAAAGGAAAGCCCTTTAAGTATTATTGACTTGATCAACCTGCATTCGCTCACCTATGAGCTCGCCGCACAACTCTGGGTCTATATTGAGGGGATGGGTTCGCGTCCGGCCAACACGCTTATCCTCGGTGCGCCCGGTTCCGGAAAGACGACGCTCATGAATGCCCTGATGAGTTTTATTCCCGACAGTGAGCGGCTCGTGGTTATCGAGGACACCCTTGAGCTTAACACCAAACAGGAGGATTCCTGGTCGCGGCTGGAAGTTGATGACGGGCTTTCGCTGCAGGACCTGGTAAAGAACAGTCTGCGCATGCGCCCCGAGCGCATTATCGTCGGTGAGGTCCGCGGCAGCGAGGCGCAGGATATGATGACGGCGATGAACATAGGAAAATACTGCATGGGCACTATCCATGCGAATTCGGCGCGCGAGGCGATTATCAGGCTCGAGAGCGAACCGATGCATATCCCGGAGATACTGGTGAACCTCATAGATGTCTTTATCACCGTGAAAAAATACCAGATAAAAAACAGTTTCTTCCGCGTGGTTGACGAAGTCGCCGAAACCGCCGGTATGGAGCAGAAGGTGGTATTGCTTTCTCCGGTCTGGCAGTACAATTACGAAAAGATGGAATTTGTCGAGCGCCAGCCCAGCAGCGTGTTCCGTGACAAGGTCTGCAGGACCGGAGGCATCGCGATTAAGAAATTTATCGAAGAGGTAAATGTGCGCGCCCAAATTTTAAAGGTGCTGCGGGAAAGGGAAATGCACAAAATCGACGAAGTTTCCAAATTCTGCCGCCTCTTTCATCGCGATAAAAACGAAGCAATTGAGAAGTTGGGCCTTACGCGGGAACATTTTTACAAAGAATAAAACAACAAAGGTTTATGGCGCGTGGAAGTGACGCTTAAATACCGCAGCAGGATCGTTATCGGCGCGATCGCGCCGTTTCTCTCGAAAGAAAAACGCATTTTGGATATCGGCTGCGGCAACGGAGTAGTTTCCGATGAGATCCGGTCGCATTTTGGCTGTCAGCTTGTCGGTACCGACATCCTTTCTTATCTGCGGCGTCCCATAGAGTTTGTATTAATGAAAACGCCGGATGCTTTGGAGTTTGGCGATAAGGCATTTGATTTCGGATTGTTCATTGATGTTTTGCATCATATGCCGTTTGAACGCCAGATTGCCTTGATAAAAGAGGCCAGGCGCGTCTGCAGGGGTGTTTTGATTTTTGAGGTAAAGCCGACACTGCTTGCAAAAACAGTTGATTTTTTGGCAAATCAGCTGCATAATCACCGCATGCCGCTGGCACTGACGCACCGCACCAAACAGGAGTGGATGCGTTTGTTTGAGGAGCAGCGTATCACTGCCGAGTTTTTTGAGGTCAGGAAACCGGCGTTCTGGCCTTCGACGAATTATTTGTTCTTTCTGCCGTAGGGCAATTCTGCAAAAGTAAAATTTCGGAGAGGTGCGAGAGCGGTTGAATCGGCGTGCCTGGAGAGCACGTGTAGCCGCAAGGTTACCTAGGGTTCGAATCCCTACCTCTCCGCCATTTTTCCCGCAGTGAAAATGTTGAGACCTCGCCTGCGGCCAAAGGCGGCGAGTAGAGTTTTAAGGAAAGGCTTAGGCGAGGCCTGTGTGGCCATAATATTGTTTCTTTTTTCTTGCCTGGCTAATTAAATTATGGTAAGGTGGGGGTAACAAAAAATGGAAATCATTGCGATAATAAAAATTATCCTGCTTATTGCTTCAGTTGTCACGTTTAGCTTGAGCGTGATTTTTTTAATGTTCCCCGCCACCTACGTCCGCATTGAAGAATTGCTTAATCTGGATTTGATCCATCGTGTTGAATTCCTTACCACCCTGGAAGGAAAGATAAACGTTGTCAACGACTGGATGATGCAGAACCGGATTATTTTCGGTTTATTATTTGTGCTGCTTTCCCTCTACAATATCAAGAGCCTTATCCTTTTGTAATTGTAGCTTCTTACCCATCGCAGAAAATTCGGTATATATGACGCAGTTTTAAAATTTTTCTTTTCAGAACATCTGATTAGTGATATAGTTACACACTGCATAGCTGAGTTTTTGATGCGTCCGCCCGAAGATTTTATAGCTGAAATGGGACTGGCGCAGCAGATAGGTAAACTAAATGCGCCCGCCCTCGCCTTTGGCGAGGGCTGCGCCTCGATGAAAAGAAATATTATTGAATGCGCCCGTGGCTCAATTGGATAGAGCACTTGCCTACGGAGCAAGTTGTTGCAGGTTCGAGTCCTGCCGGGCGCGTTGATTTTTTGTCCCGCAATTCAATCATTTCGTCATTCAGATCTTTGCCGCGATGGATTTATGGTGTTGCCTTCTTAAAAATATAACATCGACCTTTATAAATTTCGTACAGTTGGTCATGTGTTGTTAGGTCGAAGACCCTATCTTCGGTAAAGCCCTCAAGAAAACAGTAGTTGATATTTTCTTTTTTCTCTCCAACGCCCTGATTGTGTATTTCTAATTTGATTTTATTGTGGTATTTTTGCGGTATCCATGGCGTCTCATTGATTTGGTTAAAATATATATAATACTCATATCCTTGAGAGGCTCTCTGAATTGGGACGTCGCGTAAAAAACTATTCATTTCTAATGTTACACTTAAACTATAGTAGTTGTGTGTATTAATCCTTATTTCTTTTTTGTTGTTGGCTTTGCTTTCAGATGCGAAATAAGAGACCAGTGTTTCGGTTATATCAAACTGGTGCCTGTGCGGGAAAACATGGTTTAATAAGTTTTGCTCCAGGGATTCCCCCATAAGCATAGATCCAAGTTCTTGGAAAACGGCGTAAGGTGTTTTTTTCTCTGCCGTATTGATTTCAAAGGAATGTCTGTATGCGAATGGCCAGAATAAAATGAAAAATCCATTAAAAAGAACAAGAAACAAGCCGAGTAATGCCCCGATTCTTACGAGCCCGAATTTGTTATATGAACGATAAAGTGTTAATGCTGATGATGCGGTAAGAATTGCCATGACAGGCGCAAATGCAATCCAGGAATCAGAATTAAGATTAACTCCGAACAGTGTATTCATTGTTATCGTTGTAATAAAAACAACCCCTAAGTAAAAAAACAGGATTCTCCTGGAGCTGCTGTTTTTGCCGCGTATGCTATAATAAAGTATCGACGGCAACAGCAGCATAAAAAAATAGAAATAAAACGGAAGCAGGGCTTCATATTTTAAAAAATAGAAAATTTTGTTCACAATATCGTTTGGCGAGAAAGAATTCAACGGTCCGATAAGAAGCTGGTTGTTTTCGTTTTTTGCCGACAGATAGTGGCTTACGTTGCGCCAATAGTAAGGGCCGCATATCGCAAGTGTCGTCACTAATGATAAAGCGCCATTGATTATTTTTTTCCTTGTAAAATTGCCTTTCGTTATATAAAAAACCAGGATTAACGCAGAAGTAAAAAGCCCTATATAGTGAATCATGAGCGCCAGACCCAAAGAAGCTCCGCAGAGTACCGCGTATCTTCTTATGGCGCAATCCCGGCTTCTGATAAAAAAATATAACGCCAATACAATGAAACCCGCCTGCGGCAGGAAGGGATGATTTTTTCGGGAAAAGTTAATCACAATTGGCATGGTGACGGTGAGAAAGGCCGAGAAAATTCCCGCTGCTTCTCCCGCGAGTTCTTTGCCCAGCAGATACACGGCAACAATGAGTATAAGAAAATATGCCACGTTCACCATTTTTAAAACGAAGAGAGATTTCCCAAAGAAGAAGAGTGATGACGCCACAGTAAAATTTAAAAGGGGAGGATAATGAAGGGTATCGTGAAAGAATAGCGAAAGGATGTAGTTAAGAGACGGTCCGTTGTCCGCCAATTCTTTATAGATAGGAATTACGTCGAGGGAGTAAAATTCTTCATGGTCAAGCAAAGGCCTCTTATCAATCTTGAAAAAATAGTACTGTATGAATATCACCAGGAGCAACAGGATGCAGAGTGCAATGATACCGATTAGTTTTCGTTTCAAGAAATCCCCGCCCATTTCTTAATAAATAAAATAGTATGCGTTATTATAACACAAAATCTTCCTGCTTAAATAAGGGTTTTGTCATGAATGCGTAAAAAGCAATGAAAAGCCCTTTTTGGGGCAGGTAAGCTCCTGATAAAGAGCCTTGTTTTTTCGCGAACAGGAGTATATAATAGCGGCTGTAAAAAACACCAAGAATATTCTTGGGGAAGGAATTTTTTTAGTGGAAGAAAAAAACGACATTTATTTTATGAAAGAAGCCCTCAAAGAGGCCCACAGGGCGCTCGCTGCCGATGAGGTGCCGGTTGGCGCGGTTATTGTGCACAAGGGCCAGATTATTGCGCGCGCACACAACCAGATCGAGATGCTCAAAGACGCGACCGCCCACGCCGAGATGCTTGCCTTGACTTCGGCGACGAACCATATCGGCAATAAGTGGTTGTTGGAGTGCAGTATCTATGTTACAATTGAGCCTTGCAGCATGTGCGCGGGCGCGCTGGTGCTTTCGCGCATACCGCGGCTCATCTACGGCGCCGACGACCCCAAAACCGGCGCGTGCGGTTCAGTGGTCAATATCATCAATAACGCGCAGCTTAACCACCGCATTGCGGTCAAAAAAGGCGTTCTTGAGAGTGACTGCGCTTCTTTGATGAAAGAATTTTTCCTGAAAAAACGGCAAAAGGCCTTGCCGTCAAATTAGATTGTAAGCATTTTGGAGAGGTGCCGGAGCGGCTGAACGGAGCTGCCTGCTAAGCAGTTAACCTGGGCAACTGGGTTCTCGGGTTCGAATCCCGACCTCTCCGCCAGATTTATTTAGTATATTGTAATTTATCATTTGACAATAAGTTAGAGAAGTGCTACAATTTCCAATAAGGGCAAGTGCCCAAGTAGTGCCCAAAAATGTGAGGAAGTTGTGGTAGAAGTTTTTATTGAATTTAATCAGGCAATTCTCAATTACGAGAGTTGCCTTTTTTGTTGTGTCAAAAATTAGCAAAGGAGGCGCCCAATGGCTAATTGCAAAGTTTGCAAAAAAGGTGGAGGTTTTTTAAAAGGTTTAATCGAGATAAAAGGAGAAACTTATTGTTCTTCATGCGCAGAGGAATTTAAAAATGAATTGTTTAAAAAGATTATTTTAACCACAACGCCTTCCGTTGATGGTTATAGAGTAAAGCGTTATATAGATATAGAGAGTGTGGAAATTGTGATTGGAAGTGGAATGTTTATGGAAATTTCAGGAGAAGTGTCTGATTTCTTTGGGATGCGTTCTACGGCGTTTGAGAAAAGATTGCAAGAAGGTAAAAAAACTGCTTTTGGAAAATTAAAATATAGGGCTTTTGAAAGAGACGGCAATGCAGTAATAGGAATAGATATTGATTATACAGAATTCTCTGGCAATAGGATCGGCATAGTAGTAAATGGAACGGTTGTTGAACTGGAGCCCATTAAAGTCCAATAGTTAATATGGCTACACTCCGCTCTAAAAAAGGAACTTATTTCATAGACTATCGCATTAATGGCAGGCGAATGCGAAAGTCTGTAGGGCGATCAAAGCGAATAGCGGAGCTTGCCCTTAAAGATTTAGAAGTTAAGATCGCTAAAGGTGAGTTAGGGTTTGAGAAGAAAGACGAAGGATTAAACAAACTATTTGATGATTTTCTTGCTTATTCAAGAACCAACCATTCTCCTGGAACGCAAAAAAGATACAAAGCAATAACAGACAATTTTAAGCGTTTCTTATCTAATTATCCTTTCATTACAAAAATATCCCACCTTACGCCAAAAACCTTTGAAGATTATAAGGCGTTTCGCTGTGAAGAGGAGGCAGCCAATAAGACGATAAACATAGAGCTACAAACCATAAGGGCTGCGTTTAATCTCGCCAAGCAATGGGGCTATGCAAAAGAAAACCCAAGCGACGGCATTAAAATGATGAAAATCACCAACCACGTCACTCCGAGATTCCTTTCTGATGATGAGTGCAAGAAGTTGTTGGCTAATTGTGATGAATGGGAGTATCCGATATTCTATACTTTCTTAAATACAGGCATGAGAAAGAGTGAATTATTGAACCTTGGGTGGAAAGATATTGATTTTGAGAGAAGGAAAATTAAGATTCGAGTAAAAGACGATTGGCACCCCAAGACCGATGAGCGAGAGATTCCGATGAATGATAAGCTGTTTGAGTTATTGACAAAGCATAAGGATACAAAAAAGGGTTCTTATGTATTTCATGCTGGCGATGGAAACCAAATTGAAAGCAATAAATTACGTAAGCTTCTCATGCGCTTAACCGAAAAAAGTGGCTTCGGAGATGTCACAAAAATCCACACCCTTCGCCACACCTTCGCCAGCCATCTTGTCATGAAAGGCGTAGATCTGCCAACAGTAATGAAGTTAATGGGTCATTCCGATATAGAAACAACTATGATCTATTCTCACCTTGCAGATAAGCATGTGGATAAGGCGGTTGAGAAATTGGAGTTTTAAACCTTGCCAAAATAACCCCAAAGGAGTATCATTATTTTACCTGCCATAAAGGAGTGGGATGGGGTCAATAAGGTAAATATGAGGCAACTCAATAAAGGGTTGCCTTTTTTTATTAACGAAAGGAGAACAAGTATGGTTGAGATTAAAAAAGCTGTTGCTTGTTTAATCATTATTCCGTTCTTGGCGATGTCTTCTGGTTGTGCTTCTTATAGGTTCGGTAGATTACCAAGCCCCTATGTTATTGACCATCCTAATGCTATATCTCAAAATGATGTCACTATCGCTGTTAAATTCTATAACGATACTGAGTCGTTGGCTACTTTTGACTGCGAGATGGGTAAAAGAGAAATTACCCCTGTTTTTATCACGATAGAAAATAAAAGCAGTAATACCTATGGTTTTAGAAAAGCAGATGTTGATACAAGCTATTTAGAATGTGAAGAGGCTTTTAAGAAATGTGCTCGTAGCACAATGGGTCGTTGTGCAACTTATGGAATCCTTGGGGTCTTTGTTATTACGGCAATAATATTTATCCCTATGATGATTGGTGAGATGATTAATTCTCCAAGAATTAATGCTCAAATGAGAAGCGATTATTGCACAAACCAAATAGCAGATTCAACAATAGGACCTGGACGGTCATTAAGCGGTGTAATGTATGTAGCTCCTTTTCAAAGTGGGAGCCCTTTTACCATACCATTAGTGGACAGAGAAAGTGGAGAAAAATTGTTATTCCAATTTCAATATAATCAACCAGCTTCAATATCAAAGAAGCCCGAAACAAAGAAAGAGCCCGAAAAGAAAGAAAGTAGCCCAAAGCAAAACTTTGGCCCTAAGTAACAGCATAATCTTTATAACGCCATAGACAGAGACAAGCGAAATGAGAGGGTAGATGTTCATCTCTCCCATTGGTAGGCACATATCGACGCTAAGAGGGGCAGTCTTTTTATTTATCTAATAAGGAGCCATCATGAGAAAACTTCTGCTGCTCGTATTGTGTTTAGGGTTGATTGGGTGTGCTACCATAAAACCTATCACCTATGAAGAACGACAACATGTTTATGTTGCTAATTTTGATACTGTTTGGTCTAAAACAGTTGAAATGTTGATAGAAGAAAATTTCCCTATAAAATCAATGGATAAAGAAAATGGCATAATACAGACAGAATACAATAAAAACGAAATAAAGGAGACTTGGTTAAATAAAGCTCGCTGTTCATTAAATATATTAATTTCTGTAATAAATACAAACAATACAAGAGTTATAATCAACCCTTATTATGAAGTTTATTTTCCTTCTCCGATAGGATCGTCACAGCCTGGAGAATGGGCAACTAAAAATGATAAGGACAAAATATTTATTGATAAATACTTCAAGGTACTTGATGAAAAATTAAATAGTAAGTAATAAGGCAAATATAGTTTATTGATAAATAGAAGGAAAGGGATTTATGAAAACAAATTTAGCGATAATAGTTTTATTGATATTATTTATTTCTGGATGTATGACTATGAACTACGGAATTGGCAAAAGTGAAATCGATCCTCAAAAGATAGCTCAGATAGAAATCAATAAAACAACCAAATCACAAATTTTAGAATTATTTGGTAATCCGCATAGCATTTCGACTACTGCAACAGGGCAAGAGATTTATAAATACGTCTATATGAAAACACAATCAAAGATTTCGCCAATGCCATTTTTTGGAAGCGCCAACGTAAATACCGGATATCAAGAATTAAATGTAATACTTAAGGATGATGTGGTAATTGATTACACATCAACTCGAAGATAGTTTATTTAAGGTGTAGAATTATTCGTTAAAATGTGAGGAAGAAGTGAAGAAAAATATTTCCAAGGATTCAATAATTAAATATAGATGGGAGTGTATAAGGCGAAATAAAGATTATCAGAAATTTTTCAATCAATATAAAAATTGGTGCAGTAAAATGAGAATAGAATTTAAAAAAAGAAAAAGGAATTTTAGAAATTTTATAAATCAATACGGATCTTGTATGCCTTTTTTAGCTTTTGATTCTGTCGATTTGAAGAATTATATGGAGCTATTTAACGTAATCCCACCACAAGATCCAAAAAAGGAATATCAAGAAATAGCAAGACAATGTCATTTTCTGCAATACTTAAAATTACAAAACACTAATAATTTCAGTTTAGTTGATCCGGCGAGATTAATAACTGAGAATCCTTGTCAGAAGTGGGATAAAAAGGAAGAAGCGAAGGATTTGATGGGAGTTTTTAAAAGTAAGGGAAGAAAAGCATTTGAGGAATATTATGGCTCGGATAAGTTTAAAAAGATATTAAAAAAAATAAAAGCTAATAACAAAAGACGCTTTTCAATCATGCTTAAAAAAAGCAAGTTTAGTGACGAAGATATGCTTCCCATAATAACTATTGATTTGAATCTCAATAGGCGAAAGCCAGATATTCTTAAAGAAGTGGGAAGAATTATTGATAAGTGGAATGATCTAAGACAGAAAGCTGGATTATTAAGAGATAAAAGGGTTGAGTTTAAGAAATACGATGAATATTTTGAAATTTATGATTTGAGACAGAAGGGTTGGAAATACATTGCAATAGCACAAAAAAAATTTGGTAGTGTTTCTGATGGAAATGTTCAAAGGGCTAAAAGAGGTTATAGGCAAGCATGCAAGTTAATAAATGGAGGTTGGGTACAGATAAGGTAAGCATTTAATTCGTTCCTGCGTTTTATTGATAAATTAGTTTTTTAGTTTATATTAGATCCTGTAAGTTTCCTTACAGGATTTTTTATTTGATTAACTAGAAGAAAAGGTGAAAATGAATAAGTTAGAAATCTCCGAAATTGAAATCATCCCAGTAAAGCCCAGAGAAGGGCTCGTCGCATTCACTTCCTTTGTTTTGAATAATTCCTTATCCTTGAATTCAATTGCAGTTTATTTACGCCCTAATGGTAGTAGCTACCGCTTAGTTTACCCCAACAAGATTCTGCCTAATGGTAAGGAGATAAATATATTCTACCCAATTCATAAAGAGGCTTCGGAGGTAATTAATGAGGCAATTTTTAATAAATATGAAGAACTATTAAGAAAAACTTAAAACCTATAAAAAGTAAAGAAGAGGTAGCGATGAGTAGAAAGAAATTCAGATTGCCTCCGTTTGTTCCCTTGAGAAGAGATTTAATGAAAGATCCTGTCTGGCGTAAATTATCAAGTTCGGCCAAAATTGCTTATGTCTATTTAAGGGGAAAATTCCATCCCCAAAATACTGAGATAAACGAAGTTTCTTTAACTTATTCTGAAATGAAAGATATGATGAGTTCAAAAACTCTAAGCCGAGCATTTAAAGAACTGCAAGAAACGGGTTTTATTGAAAAGACTAAAGATGGCGGAATGTTTGGAGGCGCTTGCAGATATAAATTCATTGGTGCTTTCAAAGATTTTTATGTGCGAGGCTACAGAGTTTAATTGTAAATACCTTCTGGTAGATATATATGTTTGTAGAAAGTAAAGAATGATTTTTAATGTAGCCAAGAACAAAGTTGTGGAGAAAGTAAAGAATGAGCTTCCTAAAAACTTACGAGTTGTGGAGAAAGTAAAGCGAGGATATGGAGAAAGTAAAGTTGGTCTTGGGATTTTTCGGGCACTATATAAAAAGGGATTTAAGAACGGAAATTAAGAAAAATGGAAAAGAAGGCAAAAAATAAAGTCACACCTTTAAAGGCGATTAGGCTTAAATGTCTTGACTGTTCTTGTTGGCAGCCGAAAGAAGTTCGATTATGCGTCCATGAAGAATGTTCACTTTTCCCTTATCGTTTTGGTAAAAATCCAAAAAGAAAGGGCGTAGGTATAGTGGGCAGTGATTTTAAGAAAAATAACGATTTGAGTGGGGGAAAATCGCAAAAGAATGGCATCGTAGAAGAAGAGGTTCAAGAGGTTGATCAAGTCAGTCAGGAAAGAAAATATGGGTAGATTCGTACCGAAGGATGTTCTACTTCAGTTGCAACAAGAATTTTATGACGAAATGTTGCAGGAGTTCAAAGCGATGGGAGTTGGGTGGCGTTATACAGAAGAGCAAAAAGGGTATGCTTTTAAGCAAATTGCAATATACGGAGTCCGAGCGACTTCAAGAATTCTTAAGATGCCACGCAGAACGCTCCAAAGGTGGTGTCGTAAATACGGTATCAGTATTAAAAGATGTCCAGATTGGGTTTATGAATGGGCAGAACGGCGTAAAAAGCGTAGAAAATTTTGGAGCAGAAAGGGCTACGGATCATGTTGAAAATGTAGGATTATTGAGGGTAACTGTCGCCATTTAAAAAGGAAAAATCAATAGGAAAACGCCATATCTCTAATTCGAACAAGACGAAATGATTTTAAAATGTTTTCTTGTGACGATTTTTATAAGGCTAATATTTGCAGTAGCATAAATGTTTTAATAACAATTTTCCAAGGGAGTCGTAAAAGGCTAAGACAAAAAAGAAAAAAACAGGATTCGAAGGGCATTTTGGGCATTTTGTGGGCACTAAATACAAATGTAATTATAGCAACATTATGCAATATAGTAAGTTACGAATAATTAGCGGAGAATAAGGTATTCTAAACAGTGGAAAAACTACTAACAATAAGGCAGCTTAGCGATTTAATTCAGGTTAGTCCTAAGACTATTTATCAATGGACACACATTGGATTTATTCCTCATTACAAATTCCCGAAAGGTTTGCGTTTTAAAGTTAGAGAAATAGAGCGATGGTTAGAAAAAAGAAAGCAAAATGGTCGGTTTAAATACTGTTTGCAATTCGAAGCAGAATAGTATATAATTTTACCAATGAATTTTAATGATTTTAAGCATCTATCTCTTCAATTTACTATTTTCACTCCCACTATTGCATTCTCAGTGGGGCCAGTATTTGCCAAATTAATGGCAACTTTCAGTGAAATATTTGACGGCAATCCGATTTCTTTGCCTTTACCTCCTGACGCTCCTAAAGATATACCCAGAATAATTTTAAATACTAAAGATTCAAAAATAAAGCTTGAAATTTCTGAAAGCAGAGCAAATCTATTTAAATTTTTTTCTATGGAAGAAAAAGAAGATTTAGATAGTTTTGTTAATTTTATTGGATTGTGGGGGAAATTTATTGAAAAATATATTAATTTCACAAATGCAACCGTAGGTAGATTGGCTGTTGTAGCAGTTAAAGGGTGTGAGTGTGAAGATCAAGGAAGAGTTTTGGCGCAGCATTTCTGCAAACCAGAATATCTTATAGAGCCTTTCAATAGGCCCGAGAACTTTGAGATTCATGTCCATAAAAGATATAAATTCGATTCATTTAATGTTAATAGCTGGGTAAGGTGTAAGACAGGAAGGTCGACAACTGAAAATAAGCCGCTTATTATCGTGGAGCAAGATTTAAATACATTGGTAGAGAATATCAGCGAAACAAAATTCAATAATGCAGAAGTTAAAACTTTCGTAACAGAAGCTTTAAAAGAACAAAAAGAGATATTAAAAAAGTATTTTCCAGAATGAATTACGAAATCATAAAAGATAACTCTGGCATTGCTCAGCCGATAGAAGAAGGCTCAGAGCGCATAATTTGGGAAGAGCTATTTACAGATGCGTCTAATGCTCAGATAGACAGAATAGAAACTTTTTTGAAAAGTGAGAGAAAATTCTCTGATGAAAATGAACAGAATATTCTTTTTACAAATGAAAAAGGAAATTATGAAGGAGCTCATTCTACCGGAAAGATAGGCGATAGGTTTTTTACCGCCAAAATTGGTTTAAAAGAAGAAAATAGTTACTGGTGTTATAATAATAGATATTTTCCTTTAGCTCCAATGAGGAGAAGCTATGTAAAGCATCATGAAAGTAGCATAAAGAATATTAAATCTATTGGAAGAGGAAAGCAAGTTGGAATATTACAAAATAATATAGTAAAACGGTTAGGAGCTTTAAAATCATTATCTGATAATTGGGATTCTTATGGTGCAAAAGAAGTTACTTGGTATGCATTTTGTAATGCATTAATGTTATTCTCAGAAATCATAATGAATGCAAAAAACATGAATATACCGCAGCCATTTATTGCACCCATATCTAATGGTGGACTAAAAATTGAATGGGAAACTTTAATAAGGCAATTTTATTTTACAATCCCGCCAGAGAGCTCTTATAATTGGGAATATTCTAAATATGATCTTTTATTTGACGGAGAAAAGTTTTACGATGTTGCAAGTAATAAATCAGCAATAATTTATCTCACTTTGAACTGGTTTTTGTAATATGACATGTAATTATTCAATAGAAGTAATTCCGCAACAAAGCCAACTTTTTCGTAGATTTCCTCCTTGGCAATATAATCGCACAACTGGCAATGTGATTGCAGAAGTTTTTCAAGATACAAATTGTTCGGTAGATTGGGATAGGTATTCAACTCCCCAAGAGACATTGTGTAGATTTAAAAAAGATAGCGATTGGGGAGTGATTAAGATACAGGCTGAATACGCTCGTTCTGTTGAGGGTCAACAAGTGTTGCATAAGCCAAGCCATAAACATCAAGCGCATAGTGAGATTATTGGCGAAAAAATTATGAAAATAAGAGATGATCTGGTTGCTGGATCAACTATAGCAATTTATCCAAGTTTATATTAGCTTGTGCCCAAATAGTGCCCACCGAAGTGAAAAACATCCCGCAACAAATAGCAACATCGGGTAACATCCAGACTCAGCTAATTCCTTGACAAGTAATCGCTTATGTTGTAATCTATTTTCCGACGAAGAGTTAGAGAATTTAGCACGATGGACTCCCGACCTCTCCGTATTTGTTTGCGTTGCAACGAACCCTGTCCGGTAAGCCGAGGCAGGGTTTTATTTTTTTGCGGCGTCATCAAACAGGCGGGAAATATTTTTGAAAAAGGGCATTAAAGGATATGATTATGTCTGGAAGCGATTCGGATAAAAGCAAAGGTCTTGTGTCTTTGGCGGATATTTTCAGGACGTTTTTCAGGATCGGGTTATTTACGTTGGGCGGCGGCCTTGCCATGACGCCGGTCATGAGGCATGAGCTTGTCATCAGGCATCGCTGGGTAAAGGACGCTGACTTTGTATCCGTTATGGCGCTGGCAACGGTCGTCCCCGGGGTGATTGCCGTCAACGTCGCCCATCTTTTGGGCCGGCGCCTGCGCGGCAAGCGCGGCTCACTCGCCGCTATCCTGGGCACAGTTCTTCCGTCATTTTTTGCGATACTTTTTATCGCGGCATTTTTCCTGCCGTTTTTTAGGCACCCAAAAGTCGCGGCCTTTTTCCGCGGTTGCGCGGTCGCGATCGTCGGCCAGCTGGCGTTTGCCGGTTTTGTGTTCGGCAGAAGATTGCTGTTGAGCTGGAGACAGGTAAGCGTCTGCGCAGTTGGTTTAGTAACCGTCGGCGTCTTACAATCACATCCGCTCTGGGCAATAATCATCGCCGGCGCGCTCGGTTATGTGCTGTGCCCGGAGCATGAAACAAAAGGAGCAGGCAGGCGTGTTAATTCTGATTAAATTATTTACCAGTTTTTTGCTTATCGGCCTCGGCGCCTACGGCGGAGGCCTGGTGACTATTCCTTTAATTCAGCATGAGCTTGTTGAGGCACGGCACTGGCTGGGTTTTGACGAGATGACGCAGATTGTTGCGATTGCGCAGATGACCCCCGGTCCCATCGCGATTAACACGGCGACGTTCGCGGGGTTCCGCGTGGCAGGGATTCCCGGCGCGGTGCTTGCCACTATCGCGGTGGTTTTGCCTTCTATTGTGATACTTTTGGTGCTCTTGCCCTGGATAGACAAATTCAAGAAAAGCGGCCGCGTGAATAAGTTCGGGCAGGGTATCCAGCTTGGGGTTTTGAGCCTTATTCTTTTTGCGGTATGGTCCTACGGCGCCGCGGCGGTTACAGGTTGGCTGGATCTGGTGATTGCGGCAGCGGCATTTTTGTTTTTGCTTGTCTTTGAAGGAAAAGTGCATCCGGTTATCGTCATCCTTTCGTGCGGAGTTATCGGAGCAATTATTTTTTAGGAATTTTCAGAAATGAATCGGGCGATGGGGTTCGCCATTAACCGCCTCAACAGGCTGATAACTCCTACCAGACAAAAGAAAGGAGGTCGGTGTATGTTGAGGTTTTTTATTATCGGGCTGGGCGGGGCAATCGGGACGCTGGCGCGTTATGTCGTCGGCGGGCTTGATTACCGTTTTTCCGGCGGGGTGTTTCCCGTCAGTACATTGGTGGTGAATGTTACCGGTTCTTTGTTTATTGGTTTTCTTTGGGGCATTGTTGACCGGTTTGCTGTCTCATCGAATACGAGGTTGTTTATGTTTATCGGTGTCTTGGGCGGCTATACGACGTTTTCTACTTTTAGCCTCGAGACATTTAATCTCATGAAAGACGGTGAATACCGCATTGCCATTTTGAATATGGTGCTTTCAGTCATTTTAAGTGTTGCTGCGGTATTTGCGGGATATCTTGCTTCAAAGGCCCTGATGAATTTATTCAAATAGGAGGCGTGTGATGAAATTGCCTGAAGAAGGGATGTTGTTACGGATATTTGTGGGAGAGACGGATAGCTACAAAGGCAAGGCTCTTTACGAACAGATCGTTATTAAAGCCAGGGAACTCAATCTGGCGGGTGCAACAGTGGTCCGTGGGATTATGGGTTTTGGAGCGGACAGCCGCATGCATTCAGCCAAGCTGTTGCGGCTCTCGGAAGACTTGCCGGTGGTGCTTGAGCTGGTGGATACCGAAGAAAACCT
>Ga0265297_10007246_pt1 | contig 15487 bp, 11 predicted proteins | sample Munlanlwell13791_FD_192502 | JGI IMG/M metagenome (GOLD analysis project Ga0265297, IMG submission 192502) | Leachate microbial communities from a municipal landfill in Southern Ontario, Canada - Leachate well 137-91 | ecosystem: Engineered > Solid waste > Landfill > Unclassified | place... | reverse complement strand
TATCTCCCATAGTAAGATTAAAACGGAGTGTCTCATTGAACATCAACGGTTGCTGAAGCACCACAAAAACTTCATTGCGGATGGCGGGGAAACCGATTTCCTCTACCCGAATATCATTGTACAAAATGGTTCCTGATGTCGGCGGATAAAAACCGACCAACAGCTGTGAAAGGGTACTTTTTCCGCTTCCGCTGGCGCCGATGATGGCAACTTTAGAGCCTGCTTGTATGGTCAGATTGAGCCCTTTGAGGACCGGTTCATTTTCATCGTAGCCGAAGACTAAATTTCGCGTTTGAATCGACAATGCTTTTGAGTTTCCAAGGGTAGTTTTGTCATGGAATGATACAGGCTCTGTAGGGAGGGAGAGCAGTTCATTGAGTCGTAAAAGGGCATTTTTGGCATTAGCATGGGCGTATTGGAGGGAAAGAAGCTCTTGAACGGGGGTCATCATAAACCACAAATAGCCGAAAATTCCGAACATAAGCCCGATGGAGAGATCGGAATACAAAACCATTACCAATCCCATAGCCCGAAAAATCTCAAACCCGCTCAAAAAGAGGGTATACGAATATTTTTCCCCAAACAGCGCTTTGATCCCATAGTCACTTGCACTTTGCTTGAGATGCTTGGAGTGCTCAATTGCATTTGCAACGAACCGTTCCTCTTTGTTGCTGGCGCGGATTTGCCCGAAGAGATCACACATTTGGGTTAGGGTATCGGAGAGCTCGCCGATGGTACGGTTTTGCTCTTTTTTGAGCTTCCCGACGGAGGTGGAAATTTTACGGGTAACAATCATCACCATCGGCTGAAAGATCAAAATCAAAATACCAAAAAGAGGATTAATCCAGATAAGAACGACCGCTACACCGATGAGTGTTGTCACGGAAACAATAAATTTAGAAAGGGCATTGCCTAAAAAATGTTCGATGGTATCGATGTCGGTGATGAGGTGGGTAATGACTTTACCGCTCCCCAGACGTTCGTAGGCACTCATGGAAACATGCTTGAGATGTTCCAGCGCTTGAACACGGATGGCGAAGCTCAGCTCTTGAGAGAGGACGATAAAAAAGCGTTGAGAGACAACGCTTAAAAGAAAAAAAAGAAAGCGCAATCCAATTGTCACTATAAGTACAATCCCGATATAGAGCAATGGCTCGTGGTATGGGGTGAGTACGTCGATGGCTTCGGTAATAAGCCCCCCTTGTTTGAGGAGCACTTCATCAACCATAAGCGGAATGAGCAAGGGGATAGGGATAGAGATCATCGTCGCAAGAATAGCGATGAGATTGCCCCATACCAACTGGCGTTTATACTGTAACATCATCTGAAAAAGGGTTTTAAATGTAAGCATTTGAGTCCAAAGAAAATAAGTGAGATTATAGTATAATTCACCCATTAAATTACCTTGAGGAAACGATGGCAAAAGGGTTTGGGGGGCGTTATTTTTCGCTCCAAGCGATTACCGCCACTGTCAATGCCGTTACGTTGCATCGCAATGGCGTGCGCACTCGCAACTGTCATACCCGCCGTTTTTCGTGTGCCGATGATGCTATTGATGAGTCTCCGCCTGATGAGCTTGATTTTCTCCTAGAAGCGATTGAGCCCTTTACCCCAAGGGTTTCCCGTTGTCAGTGCCATTGTAATTGTTTTTTTCGCCGTCAAGCGGCTCGTGCTCTCTTTCTTTCTGCATTACGTCCAAAACTCCGTTTTTTATTTCGCTATTTTCACACTGACTCTTCGCCCCCGCATCTTTTTTCTTTTTTGTCTTAATCAGCACCACTAGTTCACTGTCATACCGTGCTACGACACGGTATCTATTTAATGTTTTTGGATTCCGTGTCAAGCGCGGAATAACAGTTAAAAACAACTATAAAAATAAGGAAAAATTATGAATCAAACAGCAGTGCTCGGATTTCCCCGAATCGGTGAAAAAAGAGAGTTAAAAACAGCCCTGGAAAACTATTGGAAAGGGGATGTTTCCCTAAATGAATTACAAAGCATTGCATCAGAGCTTCGCTTAAAACATTGGAATCTTCAGCGTGAAGCAGGTATAGATAAGGTTGCCGTTAATGATTTTAGTTTCTACGACAACACATTGGATTTGATGGTTGCATTAGGTGCCGAACCTGAACGATTTCGGGATATTACGGATGCGACACAGCGTTATTTTACAATGGCACGAGGGGATGATACGCATACTGCGATGGAGATGACCAAATGGTTTAATACCAACTACCATTACATCGTTCCTGAATTGGGGATGAACTTTATCTTCGGTACGGTTTGTGCGGATAAAATTTTGGGTGAATACCGTGAGGCAAAAGCAAACGGATTTATTGGAGCGATACAGCTTATTGGACCTATCACTTTTTTGGGTCTCTCAAAATGTTCCGATGATGTTGCTCTTGCTCTTTTTGATAAATTGTTGGGACAATATTCCAAACTGTTGAATGAAATCGCTGTCTTGGATGAAAACGTTGAAATCGTGATGCACGAACCGTTTTTGAGTATCGGTAGTTCTGTGCAACAGCTTTCATTGCTTAAAATTGCGTACGAACGTTTGAGCAAATTTTCGCAAAATTTGAGTGTTGCGACTTATTTTGAACACTCGAATGAGGCGACTGCGGTTCTCGTCCATACGCCGATTAAAGGGTTGTATCTTGATTTTGTTCACGGAGTTAAAAACAGTGAATCTCTTGAAATCTTGGGAAAAAGCAATAAGCACGTGACGGTTGGGATTATTGACGGACGCAATGTGTGGAAAAATGATTTAAAAACATCGCTTGAGATATTGGAAGATATTGCTACGGTTATTCCCAAAGAGAGAGTGAGCATTGGGACATCGTGTTCACTGCTTCATGTCCCTTACAGTCTAAAACATGAAGAAAATCTGGACGCAAAGGTAAAAGAGCTGTTGGCATTTGCGCAGGAGAAATTGGGTGAACTTTCACTGCTTACTAAGGCCTTTTTCTCTCACGAAAAAATTGCATTTCCCTCTCATCCAAAAGCTGCAGTGGATGAAGCTGTCCAAAAGCGTTTAGGTGCTTTGAATCCTAATGCTTTTAAGCGATCACACCCTTTTGCGGTGCGTCAAATGTCCGCACGAGACCATTTTGATCTTCCCGTATTGCCGACAACGACGATTGGCTCTTTTCCCCAAACCGCCAAAGTTCGAAAAGTGCGTCAAGAATTTAAAAAAGGACTTATTAGCAAAGAAACGTATGATGAGACGATGAAAAACAAGATTGCGTCATGTGTGGCGTTTCAAGAGTCTATTGACTTGGATGTGTTGGTGCATGGCGAATTTGAGCGCAATGATATGGTGGAGTATTTTGGCGAACAGCTCAACGGATTTGCCTTTAGTCAAAACGGTTGGGTTCAAAGCTACGGTAGCCGATGCGTCAAACCGCCGCTTTTGTATGGTGACGTAAGTCGTCCGCATCCTATGACACTGGAATGGAGTCTTTATGCTCAAAGTCTCACTGATCGTCCGATGAAAGGGATGCTTACAGGACCTGTGACGATTTTAAATTGGAGTTTCGTCCGTGACGATCAGCCTCGCGCTCTTACTGCAACTCAAATTGCATTGGCAATTCGGGATGAGGTGGATGATTTGCAACAAGCCGGAATTGCGATGATTCAAGTGGACGAAGCGGCGTTCAAAGAGGGATATCCGTTACGCCGTGAAAATCGAAGCGTGTATGAGAAATGGGCGTTGGAAAGTTTCTTGCTCAGTACGGCAATTGCCCATAAAGAGACCCAAATCCATACCCATATGTGTTACAGTGAATTTACCGATATTATCAAAACCATCGAGGCAATGGATGCCGATGTTATCTCCATCGAAACCTCTCGCAGCGGTAATCGGCTCTTACAGATTTTCAAAGAGACAGGCTATACCCAAGAAGTAGGACCGGGCGTCTATGACATCCACTCTCCGCGTGTCCCAAGTGTCGAGGAGATGGAGCAGCAAATCCTTACTCTGCTTGAAGTGCTTCCTGCATCACAGCTTTGGATTAACCCCGATTGCGGTCTCAAAACACGCGGATGGAGCGAAACGGAAGCGGCTTTGAAAAATATGGTGGAGGCAACGAAGGCGGTGAGGGCAATATTATAGATAATAAAAATTATCCTTTATAGTTTCGGGTTAACTTCCCGACTCTTATTTACATTAATCTTCGTGTGTTACAATTTCCCTACATTAAAAACCACAGAAGGAAATCCCATGCTCGTAACCAAACCCGCTCCAGATTTTACAGCAACTACCGTTTTAGCAGATGGCACCATCGTTGATGGATTCAAATTATCCGAAAATTTCGGGAAAAAAGGGACGGTTTTGTTCTTTTATCCTCTTGATTTTACCTTTGTATGTCCATCAGAAATCATCGCGTTTTCACACCGTATCGACGATTTCGAGAGTCGTGGCGTAAATGTTATCGGTGTCTCTGTTGACAGCCAATTTTCACACTTCGCATGGAGAGAAACTCCGGTAGAAAAAGGGGGAATCGGTCGCGTTAAATTTCCTCTTGTTGCAGACTTGAGCAAACAAATTTCAAAAGATTACGATGTCCTTTTCGGTGAATCCGTAGCCCTTCGCGGTTCATTTTTGATCGATGCAAAAGGTATCATTCGTCATGCCGTTATCAACGATCTTCCATTGGGACGCAACATCGATGAGATGATCCGTATGGTTGACACAATGCAATTTACCGATGAGCATGGCGAAGTTTGTCCTGCTGGCTGGGTAAAAGGCGATGCTGGTATGAAAGCAAGCACTGCTGGTGTTGCTGAGTATCTTGCTGCTCACGCCCAAGAGTTATAATTTTCAATTTCTGCCTCACTCGGGGCAGAAATTTTTCTACGCTGCTTACTGCTGATTCTCTTCCAATTTTTTAGATTTATTTTCAATTATAGTCCTATTTTTTCTCTAAAAAGGTGTATACTCCAATATTATATAAAAGGTTATTGATGAGAATTTTTCTCTTTCTTATCATTATTCTAGCTTCCTTATGGGCTCAAAAAGGTGCCGAAAAAGTATCCATTCAGCTGGATTGGAAGTATCAGTTTGAGTTTGCCGGATTTATTGCTGCCAAAGAAAAAGGATTTTACCGCGATGCAGGTCTGGACGTGGATTTACGTGAATACCACGATGGCATTGATATTGGTGTGGATGTTTTAGCGGGTAGATCGACGTATGGCGTGTACAATTCCAGTATTATGGTTGAGAGTGGACGCGTAAAACCAATTGTATTGATGGGTACGTATTTTCAACACTCTCCTCTCATTTTTGTTGCACGCAAAGGGATTAAAAATCCAGGTGATATGATAGGAAAGACAATAATGGGAACAGGCTACGAGCTTCAATACAGCTCTTTAGCCCTCTTGCTTAACCATTTCAGTATTTCGCCTAAAAATGCTCATTTTGTCGATCATACTTTTAATATTCAAAGTTTTATTGACGGAAAAGTGGATGTCATGAGCGCTTTTCGTTCCAATCAGCTCTACGAACTTGACCGTAGGGGTATTGAGTACGAGATTATTGATCCTGCGCAATATGGGTTTATGATGAGTGCGGTCAATTTGTTTACCTCCCCCCTAGAGGCGATTGAACATACCAATCGGACTCAAAGACTTATTGAGGCAACCAATCGTGGATGGAGATACGCGCTTGATCATCCCAATGAAATGATTGATATTTTACTGCACAAATACGCGGCTCAAAAATCACGTAATGCTTTGAAATACGAGGCACAAGTGACGAAGCAGCTGATGATGACCGATTTTTATCCCATCGGCGAAGTTAATTCTGAACTGACCATTCGGGCATTCAAACAACTGATTCAAACCGGCGTTCTCAAAGAGGATCAAAAACTGGGTCATTATATGTTTAAGGACATCGTGGCAAATTCTCACCAAAGTTTTGCATTTTCTCCGCTTGAAAAAAACTATCTCCTTGAGAAGAAAAAGGTCACCATGTGTGTGGATCCGGAGTGGTATCCGTTGGAAGTGATACGTGATGGTAAGCATATCGGGATTGCGGCGGATGTGATACGTATTTTCGAAAAACAAGTGGGTATTCCCATCGAGCTGGTTCCAACATCATCATGGCGCGAATCTCTTACGTATGCACAAGAACGCAAATGTGACATTTTTTCTTTGGCATCGAGTACTCCGGATAGAGTTAAATACATGAATTTTACTTCTCCCTACTTGACGCTTCCTTTGGTTTTAGTAACAACTGCGGATAAAGCTTTTGTGGAAAACATTGGGTCACTTTCGGGGAAAACCTTGGGGTCGGTGAGCGGGTATGCGGTTATCGATCAGCTTAGAACCCAGTATCCAAATCTAAAAATTGTTCAGGTTCAATCGATTACCGAAGGATTGAGCAAAGTGGAGAGCGGGGAGCTTTATGGGTATATTGATAACCTTATTGTCGTATCGTCGTATATCCAAAAAGAATACACAGGAATTTTAAAAGTCTCTTCGCGTCTTGATAGCAAAGTTGAACTGGCGGTTGGAGTCCGTAACGATGATCCGTTACTGTATGGTATTCTTGAGAAAATGGTCAAGAATCTGGATGATGCGACGATGCAGCGCATCTATAATCGGTGGGTATCGACAGTCGAAGAGGTGCCATGGATTGATCGCGGGATTGTTTGGAAAATTATTTTCATTCTATTTGCAGGTATTATAGTATTCACTTGGCGCTATGTGGTCCTCAAACACTACAATACAAGTTTGCTTAAACTCTCGATTACCGACAAGCTGACAGGATTGTATAACCGTCAAAAAACCGATATTATGCTTATGAAAGAGCAAAAAAAGGTGAACCGATACACCGATTATCATTGCTCGCTTATGATGATTGATGTGGATAACTTCAAAGTGATTAACGATACGTCAGGGCACCAGATGGGGGATAGAGTTCTGCAAGATTTGGCTGGTATTATGAAGACAAACCTTCGTGATACCGATATACTGGGACGCTGGGGGGGAGAAGAATTTATCGCTATTTTCCCCCATACGACTACGGATGAGGCGATGGTGGTAGCAGAAAGTTTTCGCCGTAAAGTAGAAGAGTTTGCGTTTGGAATAGGGCATTGTGTAACGATCAGTATCGGTGTGGGTGAATTCGTGCAAAATGAAAGTGTTCATGAATGCATAGGAAGAGTGGACCGTGCTTTGTATGAGGCAAAAGAGAGAGGTCGCAATAAAGTATGCCAAGCATAAGCAGCAAATACCATTCTTGATATTCGTCAATCAATAACGGTGGCTAAGAGGTTATACTCTCACACTTTTACTAGGACGTCATCATGAAATTTTCAACCACCAGTTCGCCCTCATCTTTTGCGCCGCCACCGAAGCCTGAAAATTATTTTTTATCCCAGCCTCATCAGCCTTTTTTTCTTTTCGGTATTGTTTGGGCAATTGTATCCATGATTTTATTTATCCTTTCGCACAAGGGGATTTTTGTTTTAACCATCGGTGAAAGTCTCTTTCACATTTATGCCCTTACCTTTATTGTGCTGATTCAGTTTTTTCACGGCTTTTTATTTACAACCTATCCCCGTTTTTGTATGAGTCAAGCCATTCTTAAAGAGACCTATGCCCCGATCGTTTGGTTATATCAAGCATCTGCTCTCCTCTTTTTTGTGGGAGCCCTGACATCATCATGGATTGTTCTTGGAGCAATGGTTGGTGTTTTAGTGGCCAATTTTAAAGCATTTCAAACGTTTCTGAACGTGTATCGTACAGGTCAAACCCCCCATAAAAGTGACCCTTTTTGGATATTGGTAGCCCATACGGTCGGAATTGGTACCAATGCTCTTTTGGTGGTTATCCAAGGGGCAGAGATTGCAGGTTTGTCGGGGGATTGGGTTTATAAAGTGAGCCCTGTTGTCGTTAATCTCTTTTTAGTTTTTCTCACGTTTATTGCCGCGCAGCGGATGATCCCTTTTTTCAGCCATTCAATGGAAGTTCGAGGAGAATATTTTGTTGCTCGGGTATTTTCTCTTTTGAGTGCAAAAACGATTTTTAATCTTTTAGCGATTCCTTACGCTGAAGCGATTGTCGGTCTCGTCTTGGGAGGGTATCTTTTGAGAGAATTTTTACGCTGGAAACTCCCTGTTTTTCGCTCATCGGCGATTTTGTGGATCTTGTATTTGGCACTGTTTTGGCTTCCTGTGGGATTACTCACGGGGGCATTGGCGCAAATCGCTGAAACATACACCAATACATCATGGCTTTTTGTGGGGACACATTTACTGACACTTGGCTTTATAACAACCGTTTTAATCGGTTTTGGGACACGTGTGGCGCTTGGGCACTCCGGACAAACGCCCCATGCGGACAGAGTTACCATTGCTTTATTTATTTGGACGCAAGTCGTAGTGTTGGTGCGTTTTGGATTATCCATTGACACTGCTTTTGGAAGCGCGAATGCGTGGTTGTTTGATGCGGCGGGAGCTGGGTGGATTATACTGTTTGTGGTGTGGGCATCACGGTATGGGAGAACTTTGATTTTTGGTCGCTAATATCGCCGTATACCCTGTTTGAGCAACACCATTTTGCATGCTTAGAAGGGTCACGGTGTCATCGGTGATAACCAAGGCCGTTTCATTTTTAAAATTCACTTTTGCCTCTTGAACACCGTGAACGTTTAGCAGCGCCTTTTTGACGGCTAGCGTACAGGCGATGCAGTGCATTCCATCGATGTGAAGTTTCCATTCGCGTCCATATATCAGGGCAGACAATAGCAGCAATCCCAGTGTTATTCTCCCCATAATAACCCCTCATAATAGGGATAAAAAAGTGCGGCAAGACTGAAAAGAAAGAGTGCCCAAAAAAGTACCAATAAAATTTTGGAAGTAAGGCTGGGTTCACAATCGCATTCGATTTGTTTTTTAATCACCATTTGGTAAAAACCGATACTGAGCATTATGACGGCAAAGGCGGTAAATATCCAGCGGTAACTGTTTAACTGGGGAACATTGATAACCCCTGCAAAGGAAATCCCAAACACCATAAACAGCGTTGGGACCAAACAGCATGATGCGGAGAGCAATGCCGTCAGCAGTGCGCCTGAGAGAACGAAGACGGCACTTCGACGCTCTTGCTGCATCATTGTATCGAGTGGATTTTCGTCATCACGCTGTGTATAGCCTAGTCCTTTGGTGATGGTCAGTCGTGTGGCACCATCTTCTAGGAGTTCTTCGGTAAAGGTGCAGTGTTGTGAGAGGGCAAAGCGTTTACAGTTCTCACGACCGCTGAGAGTGTTTACCTCTAGAATGAGGGTGGCATCATCCGGGAGGGCGTCCAATACTTTTTTGGTTTCCAGTACGGGACGGGGACACTCCATATCACGGCAGTCGAGAATCATAAAGTCACTTTTTGGGAAAGGATGCTGTAGCGGTAGTGTGTAGGTTCAAAAGGATCGAGGTATTCGCCGTCCACTTCCGCATACGCATAGCCAAACGAATCCAGCGAGCCTTGGGTATTGGCAGGATAAAGATCAAAATCGCGTGCATGATTGAATGCCATCCAGTTGTTCTCCCAAAAGCCAAAGAACTTATCGGCGAGTTCAAGAGCGCGGGGAGAGGTTTTTTCAATCCCCTCTTTGAGTACCAGTTTTGTAATATCCGCAGGATCGCAGGGTACCCATCCCACTGTGGGGATGAAAAACTCCAGCTTGCAGTGTTGAGATTTGGTAATATCCTCTTTAGCTCCAAAAGCAGGAGAAAGTCGTGAAGGTCCAACACGAATTCCTAAAACTTCTCGCGCAGGAATTCCCGATGCTCGCATAAGTGCGACCGTCAGTGCAGACATATCGAGACATTTTCCCCCCATACGATCCTCTTTTTCGAGTTGTGCCAACATTGCATTGGGACTTCCGACACCGCATCCGTGAACACTCTCATCACGGTAACTGTTGACAATAATCCAGTCATAGATTTTTCGGGCTTTTTTGAGGGGGTCTTTCTCGTTTCCTACGATTTTTTTGGCTGCTTTGGCAACGGCTCCATCGGTAGGAATATGGGCTGTCGGGGCTAAAAATCTTTTGGCATCTTTAACGGTATCGGGGCAGACTCGTGTACGTTTAAAGTCACATTGACGATCACGCAATGCTACTTTCATCGACAGATCGAGGGTTTTGTTTATGTCACTTTTATCCCAATGGGCATAAAATGTCGCACTTTCATAATTATTGTGAGCCGTTTGAAAACTCTTTTTAGCGGTTGCGTCAGCACCGATTTGAAGAACGTTTTGAAATCCTGAAATATCACTGGGGAGGGGAATCCATAATGCACACTCTTTTGCACCGTGCGCAGTTAAATCAAATTTCCATTGGATATCATAAAGTTCCAAACTATTCTTTACCTCCGAAGAAGCGGTAAGAAAAGAAGGGGTGAGGTAAATTGCCCCTGTAAGGGCGGTTTTTTTAATGAATTCGCGTCGGTGCATTTAAGTCCTTTTCTTGAGTATAAGTTTCCGTTCGTGGTGAGCCTGTCGAACCATGAACTCACCCTTCGACAGGCTCAGGGCGAACGGTACTACGGTTCTATACTATTACAATATCCCTATCCGTTTTAGCAACGACTTCGGCAACAATAACGGCGCTTATCCCCTCGTTTAGGCAACGTTCCACCATCTTTTGTGCATTTTGAGGTGTTGCTGAGATTAAAAGACCGCCTGACGTTTGCGCATCAAAAAGGATCATCTCCAAATCGGCACCAATGTTTCGTTTGAAATGAACCTTGGACTCCAAATACTCCCGATTGGCGTAAGAACCCGCAGGGATAATCCCCATCGCGGCCATCCCAAGTGCTTCGGGAAAAAAGGGGACACTGTCCGCGTTCACTTCAATCGTTTTAGCGCCGGCACTCATTTCCCGCAAATGTCCCAAGAATCCAAATCCTGTCACATCGGTGCACGCGTGGGCATTAAATTCCCGTGCGATCAATGAGGCTTTATAGTTGAGGGTTCGCATCGTTTCCGCAACTTTCATCACTGTTGATTCATCGAGTAAATCTGCCTTGATTGCCGTCGTTAAAATTCCCAATCCCAAAGGTTTGGTGAGGAGAATCACATCCCCCTCTTGTACCGTATTGTTGCGGAGGATTTTATCCGGATGGACAAACCCGGTACACGAAAGACCGTAAATCATCTCAGGTGTTTCGATGGTATGACCGCCCACGATGACCGCACCGCACTCTTGCACTTTACTCATTCCGCCGCGCAAAATCTCGGTGAGTATCTCCGTATGGTGATTTTTACCGTCAAACCCTACGAGATTGAGAGCGGTTTTCGCATCGCCTCCCATGGCAAAGACATCGCTTAGAGAGTTGGCAGCCGCGATTTGTCCGTAAATAAACGGATCATCGACGACAGGGGTGATAAAATCGACTGTCTGCACCATCGCCAAATTGTCCATGATTCGGTAAACCCCAGCGTCCTCATTCCCTTCAAATCCCACAAGCAAATCTTTGTGAAATGATTTCAAATGACAGGTGACATTCTCCAATGATCCGGGGGAGAGTTTTGCAGCGCATCCCGAAGCGCGGACAAATTTTGTAAGCTTAGCGCTGTTGTTCATCTTGAATTCCCTTCAGCGTTTCTATGGTTTTAGCGTGATTATCGTTGCAAATCGTCACATCAGGCTTGTTTGTGACTTTGTAGACTTTATCGTAATACTGTGTCAATAATATTTCAGAAACACGCGCTAAATCACCGTTAAGAAAGGCAGTAATACTGGAAGCTTTGTCATCACGGCTGATATAGGGAGAGATACGTTCCATTCGCGCTAGAAAAAAGTTCTCATCCATTTGGTCGTACATCCGCATAATCCGGGTTACTCTTTGCTCGATGGGTGCGGTAATTTCTATGCGAAAGCCTGACTCCATTTGATTGTGCAACGTGTTGGGGAGCATAATTTTCCCGATTCGTTTGCTTTCCGCTTCCACGAAAGCACCCTGACTTAGGTCTAATCCCAAAACAGCGTGAACCAAACGATTTTGAAACTCTTTTTGAGTGGGTTGAGCACCATTCACATCCCCGAATACCGAGCCGTAATGATTCGCCATTTTTTCCAAATCGATCACATTGGTCAACTCTTGGAGAAGATCACTTTTTCCGCACCCTGTATGTCCCATCAACGTCAAAAAGTTAATCGGAGGAAGATTTTCAAGATACCCGGTGATGAAGGTTCGATACGATTTGTATCCGCCGATGACTCGTTCGATAGGATAACCGATACTGGAAAAGATAGTCCCCAAAGAGGAAGAGCGCATTCCTCCACGGGCACAATAAATGGCAATTTTTGATCCAGGATTGTAGTCAGGATAGAGCTCTTGGATATGACGTGCCGCATTCAGACATACGAACGATGCTCCCTTAAGACGCGCTTCAAAAGAGGATATCTGCTTGTAGATAGTCCCCACTTGGGCATGCTCTTCATCGCTGAGGGCATAAAGATTTATGGCATGTGGAACATGGGATTCACCATATTCGTGTGGACTTCGTGCATCGATGATGAGATCATACTCATCAAAAGAGGCTAAAAAGGTTTCAATAGGGATTGTTTGCATCATAAATGAAATTTTATCACAGTGTCTCTAAGCAGCCCATAAATTCGTTCGTTGGAGGCTATAGCAATAATTTTGAGATAAAGAAAGAATAAAATAGTATTATATATGTATTGAAAATAAGCCAAATACAAAATAAGAAACTGTGACAAACGCAGATAGGTGAACGATGTTTTTTAATACGTACAAAAAATTGACAAAACTTTTGATCCGGGCAGGGAAATTATTTAATTTTCTCGGTAATGCTGATACTTCTCCAAAGCCGATACTGCGGCGTCTAATGACCATTTTATACAGTATGGCTTTGATTTTTTCGGTGGGTTTTGGAATCGTATTGCTTCAGCAATATCAACATCATTTGCACGATATGTTTCAAAGCCAGAGAGAAGAAGTCGTCAATGATTTTAAGGGGATGCTGGATCAGCAAGTTTCGGGTATGACGATGGCATTGCAGCCTATTGCGGCAAATAGCGACGTAAAAAAAGCGCTACGCGAGGGTGATGCCAATCGTCTTTTGGCGGACTGGCAAAGTGTGTTCGTTGAGATGAAAACAAAGAGTCGTCTTACCCATTTCTATTTTTTTGATAAGAACCGTGTGTGTCTGTTGCGGGTGCATAATCCTGCAAAACGGGGAGATCTTATTAACCGTTTCACCGCTCTTGAAGCAGAGTGGACGCGTAAAACAGCTTCGGGTATTGAAATTGGTCCTTTGGGTACGTTTACGTTGCGGGTGGTGCAACCGGTATTTGAGGGTACTAGGCTGATTGGTTATGTGGAATTTGGCAAAGAGATTGAGGATGTGTTGCAGACACTTCATATCCAAACCAAGAATGAAATTGCCCTTGTTATTCGTAAAAAATATTTGAAACAGCAGGCGTGGGAAGAGGGGATGCGTATGCTGGGTCGGAAGGCGAATTGGAATCAGTTGCCTCATGATGCGGTTATTTATACGTCTCAAGGGAAACTTCCGAATATTTTTGCATCGATAGTACAGCAAAAGAGTGCTCACCATAACGTTGATGACAACGGTGACCAAGAAGTCTCTTTTAGTGGCAAAACATGGCGGATCTCAATGAATCCCGTACAAGATGTTTCGGGCAAAGAGATTGGTGATTTGATGATTATGAATGATATTAGTATAGAGAAATCTGAATTTATTGACTTTCTCGTTTCCAATGCAATTGTTGGTATGGTATTGATGGGAATGACTTTTGGTTTTATCTTTTTTCTGTTACGCCGCACCGACAGGGGTATTCATTGTCAATGGACCAACTTGCAGGAAAGTGAAGAGAAGATCAACACCTTGGCTTTTTTCGATCAGCTGACAGGTTTGCCCAATCAGGCCCTTTTATTGGATCGGCTGAAGCAGACAATAGCCAGCAGCTCACGCAGTGGGAGTTATGGGGCGTTGTTGTTTATTGATCTTGATAATTTCAAAGTACTCAACGATACACTGGGGCATGATATGGGAGATGCTCTTTTGAAACAAGTTGCACATCGCTTGAGTTTGTGCGTGCGCGAGGAGGATAGCGTGGCACGATTTGGCGGAGATGAGTTTGTCGTATTATTATCAGGGCTTGGAATGAGTGAAACGGATGCAGCGACGGTAAGTGAAATGATTGCTGAAAAGATTCTCACAGCGCTGAATCAAATGTATTTTCTTCGGGAGATTCCTCATCACAGTACGGCAAGCATCGGGATAACGTTGTTTAGAGGAGAGAGCACGTGCATTGATGATTTGATGAAGCAAGCAGATCTGGCGATGTATAAATCCAAAGAAGCAGGGAGAAACGGTCTTAGTTTTTTTGATCCGAAGATGGAATCGGTACTGAAAGAGCGTGCAATGCTGGAGGAGGATTTGCGAAGAGGAATTGAGGAAAAACAGTTCCTGCTTTATTATCAAGCTCAGGTGATGGATGAGGGTCTTATCTCAGGGGTTGAAGCACTGGTTCGTTGGCAGCATCCAAAGCGCGGAATGGTATCACCTATCGAGTTTATCCCCGTGGCGGAAGAGACGGGGCTTATCCTTCCATTGGGAGATTGGATTTTAAAAACCGCCTGTGAACAGCTGACGTTATGGTCACAGAGAGAAGAGACTCGAGAAATGACAATAGCGGTGAATGTCAGTATCCGACAGTTTGGTCAAAAGGATTTTGTTGATCGTGTGTTATCCATTCTTGAAGCCAGCGGTGCCAATGCTCAGAGATTAAAGCTGGAGCTTACAGAGAGCCTTTTAGTCCACAATGTAGAGGATGTTATCGAAAAAATGGTTATGCTAAAAGCCAAAGGGATATCTTTTTCCCTGGATGATTTTGGTACGGGCTATTCGTCTCTCTCGTATTTGAAACGGCTTCCTCTCGATCAGCTGAAAATAGATAAAAGTTTTGTGCACGATATTCTGGTGAATACGAACGATGTGATTATTTGTCAATCCATTATCGCGCTAGCGCAGAGCATGGAACTTAGTGTTATCGCTGAGGGGGTAGAGACACACGGACAGTGCACCGCGTTAGCGACGATAGGGTGTCATGCATATCAAGGATATTGGTTTAGCCGACCATTGTCACTTGAAGACTTTGAAGATTTTCATAAAAGAGCAATAACCAAAGCATTAGGTGAAGAAAATGACAAAAAATAACTTAAAAACAAAAATATTAGGGACATTAAGCAGTGTTATTTTGGGAGTTTCCACAATTGTTATGGCGTACAATATCCTCCATGAAAAAGGGGAAAACGATGTCCGCATGAAAGAGGCATACGAGAATGTCCGCCTCAATTACGAAGAAACGATTGATGAAACCGTCCGTTTTTATACGGCTAGGGCAAATTCCGATATACAATCCCCCGATGTTCTTAACGCTTTTGTATCGAAAGATCACGACAAGCTTTACGAGCTTATCTTACCA
>Ga0265297_10007245_pt1 | contig 15491 bp, 17 predicted proteins | sample Munlanlwell13791_FD_192502 | JGI IMG/M metagenome (GOLD analysis project Ga0265297, IMG submission 192502) | Leachate microbial communities from a municipal landfill in Southern Ontario, Canada - Leachate well 137-91 | ecosystem: Engineered > Solid waste > Landfill > Unclassified | place... | reverse complement strand
CGCCAGTTTTTCGTACATGCGGAAGTAGTTCTGGATGGTGATGGTAGCGTAGGTCATGGATTCACGCTGCACCTTGACGCGTTCTTTAGCTTCTATAGCCTGGTGCAGGCCGTCGGAATAGCGCCGCCCGTACATCTTGCGCCCCGTGAACTCGTCAACGATTACTATTTCGCCGTTGTCTTCGATGACGTACTGGCGGTCTTTGTGAAACAGCGAATGGGCTATCAGCGACTGGCGGAAAATTGACTGGATGTCATGGATTTTCTTGGCTTCATCGAAGCTCATATTCGAGCCTTCATCGGCGGTCTCCCCGCCAAAGATGTCCTCCACCCGCATGTGGAAAGCCCGCGCCAGCTTTTCCTGTCCGTGCGCCGTAGCCTCGGCGTAGTGGTCTTTTTCATAAGCGATATAATCGAATTCCTGCCGGAATTTTTCCATCTCCTCTTGTTCGGCAAAATTGCGCGTCTTGGATTCATAGGGCAGGACTTTTTTATTCATTCTGGCAACAACGTCGTTGACGGATTTATACAAATCACCGGTGTCTTCGGCGGGGCCGCTAATGATTAACGGCGTTCGCGCTTCGTCAATCAGCAGGTTGTCCACCTCATCAACGATGGCGAAATAAAGCGGACGCTGCACGCGTTGGCTCAAGTCCACTACCATGTTGTCTCTTAAATAATCGAAGCCGAACTCGGCGGTGGTGCCGTAGATTATATCCGCTTGATAAGCCTCTTTGCGGGAAATGGGGCGGAAGTGCCGCCAGATATCCTTTTCCTTGCCGGAGTCGTAAGTGAGGTCATATAGTAATGCCGGAGTTCTCTCGTCCGGGGTTTGCATCGGATAGATACTAGCGACGGTCACGCCTAAAGCGTGATAGACCGGCCCCATCCAGTAAGGGTCGCGCCGCGCCAGGTAATCGTTAACGGTTACAAGGTGTACCCCCCGCCCCGTCAGCGCATTTAGATAGAGGGGTAGGGTGGCTACCAGTGTTTTACCTTCACCGGTCAGCATCTCGGCAATTTTGCCCTGGTGCAGGTTTACCCCGCCGAGGAGCTGCACATCGTAATGCCGCTGGCCCAGCGTGCGGCGGGCGGCTTCACGCACGGCGGCAAAGGCTTCCGGCAGTATTTCGTCCAGCGCATCCTGTTCCAGCTTCTGGCTGTCTTTTTCCAGTTGTTTAATTTTGTCTTCGACGCGTTTAACTTCTCTGACGGCGTCTGATTGGCCGAAGTCCAGAACTGCATCAGCCTGTTGTTTGGCTTCGGCAAGCTCCTGCTTGGCCTCTTCCAGTTTAGGCTGAATACTGCGGGACTTCTCCGCTATCTTTGCTTTAAACTCCGCTGTCTTTGCTTTAAGTTCTTCGTCGGTGAGTTTCTTAAACTCCTCCTCCAGCTCGTTGACGGCGTCCACGTAACGCTGCAGGCGTTTTATCTCTTTATCATTGGAATCGAATAATCCGCTAAAAATATTAGGCATTGTTATTACTCACAATCAATTCTTTGGCTTTTTTCGCCAGCGATTCCAGCACCATTACCTTGACTTCACCCATGCCGTCCATAGTCATGACGTGAACGGAAGGGGCGGCGTTGGATTTAAGAAAACAGGGGATGTCGAAACTTTCCAGCAGGCCCTTGATTACCTGCGCTTCCATGGCATTATGGGCAAGGTAGACTTCTACCATTTTTTCATTGTTTGGCAAATAAGGCTCCTACCGATTTCCCGGTATGTATGCGCTTAATCGTTTCGCCGAGCAGCGGTGCTATGGAGATTACCTCGATTTTCTTTTTCGCGCTCTTTTTCTCGGCAGAAGGCAGCGAATTGGTGACGTACAATTTTTCTAATACAGAATCGTCTATTTTCTTGACGGCGTCGTTAGAGAATACCGCATGGGTAGAAAAAGCGTAGACTTCCTTGGCGCCTTTGGCTTTTAAAGCGTCAATGACTTTAACCAATGAGCCGGCGGTGTCTATTTCTTCGTCAACAATTAAAGCGTTTTTACCTTTAACGTCCCCGATGACGTTTAGCAGCTCGGTGTTGTCGTTATTATCAACGCGTCGTTTTTCCATGATAGCCAGCGATGTCCCCAGCCAGGCGGCAACATCTCTGGCCTGCTTGGTAATGCCGAAGTCGGTGGCGATTACCACTAAATTTTTTATGATATTCTTCTTATGCTTTTTAAAGTAATCGGTCAGCAGCTCGAAGGCGGTCAACTCATCCACGGGTATATTGAAGAAACCCTGAATCTGGGCTTTATGCAGGTCCAGGGTGAGGACGCGGTTGGCGCCGGCAACGGTCAGCAGGTCGGCTATGAGGCGGGCGGTAATCGGGACGCGGGGCTGGTCTTTTTTATCCGAGCGCCCGTAAGCGTAATAAGGCATCACCGCGGTAATCCGCCTCGCCGAAGCGCGCTTCATGGCGTCAATCATTATAAGCAGCTCCATGATGTTGCTGTTGACCGGCGAAGATATCGGTTGTACGATAAAGACGTCCCGCTCTCTGACGTTTTCCAAAACGCGCACGAAGGTGTTTTCATTGCTGAACGGCTTTACTTCGCATTTGCCCAGCGGTATATGTAGCGAGTCGGCTATCGCTTTAGCCAGTTTGGGGTGGGCGTTTCCGCTAAATACTTTAAGCTCGTCGTTCATGAAAAAATCTCCTCTTTCTACCAGATTTTTCGCAATTTAATTATAGCACTATTAGCGCGCAAGCTCACGCTTTAATAGGGGAATTTAGGATGATTACGGAAATACAAAAGTAACCCGGCTTTCTTTTTTCCGTTATGTATAAGTGGAGATAAACTTACCGGGAGGGCAAAATGAAAAAATTTTTATTAATCGCATTGCTTTTACTGCTGGCCGTTTCCGTGGTTGCCTGTGGACCGTCGGCGGCTATGGCGGCGGTGCTTAAATCGGATGTTGCCCGTGACACCTCGCCCCAGGTTTCAGCCACCGACCTGCAAACCCTGCTTAACGGCAACAGCGAATTCGCTTTTAGTTTGTACCGGGTACTGAAAGAAAACAATACCGGTAACATGTTCTATTCGCCCTACAGTATTTCCTTGATGATGGCAATGGCTTATGCCGGCGCCCGTGGCGAAACCGAACAGCAAATGGCCGGCGCCATGGAGTTCAACCTTAGCCAGGAAGAGCTGCACGCGGCATTCAATTATTTGGCGCTACAGCTTGCCTTGCGCACCTCGGATGAAGCTAATTTCCAACTTGATATCGTCAACGATGTTTGGGGTCAAAAGGACTACCCCTTCCTTGATGACTACCTTGACGTGCTGGCGGAAAATTACGGTGCTGGGTTAAGGCTGCTGGACTTCATCAATGACCCGGAGGGAGCGCGGCAGACCATTAACGACTATATTTACGAGCAGACCAATCAGCTCATTAAAGACCTGATTCCGGAAGGCTCGATAAATATCTTGACCAGGCTCGTCCTCACCAACGCCATTTACTTCAAGGCCGATTGGAAATACCAGTTCAATAAAGACGCTACTCACGACGGCATTTTCTATCTGTTGGATGGCAGTCAGGTCACCACAGCGATGATGACCCAACGAGAAGACTTTAAGGTCGCTTTTGGTGACGGCTGGAAGATTATTGAACTGCCTTATGAGGGCGATAACATTGCCATGGACATCATCGTGCCGCAGGACTTCAGCGCTTTTGAAAGTGCGATGGACTTTGCCGCTCTAAACGATATCGTTAATCAGTTGCAGATGGGTGATGTCTCGCTGACCATGCCCAAGTTTAAGTTCTCCTCTGACTTTAACCTGAAAGAGGCGCTTAGCGCACTGGGTATGCCCATCGCCTTCGACGAGTTTGACGCCGATTTTTCCGGCATTGCCACCGTCGAGCAGCTTCATATCCAGGACGTTATCCACAAGGCCGTCGTCGCTGTAGATGAAGAAGGCACCGAGGCCGCCGCGGCAGGAGCGGTCATTATCGGCACGCTGTCCATGCCGCAGATGTTCACTGTGGATAGCCCGTTTATCTTCCTTATCCGTGACCTTGCAACGGGTTCGATACTGTTCATGGGTAGGGTAATGAACCCTGCCGCTTAATCCAAAATATCGCGCAGTGTTTTAAGGTTGACCACGTCTTCCTTATTGTACTCGCAGAGTTTGTTCAGGGCATCGAGGTCGAAGCTGTCAACATATTTCCACCACAGTTTTACGGCCTCGAGCCCGTTCATATCCGGCAGATTACGCGTAATACCCACCTGCTTTTCCACCCCTTTTAAACCCCCGCGCAGATTTTTCCTCCAGCAGTCGTACATCAGGTCGCGGTGGGGGTAAAGGTGTTCTAAATCAATGCCGCACTGCGACTTTATAAAAGGCAGGTCGAAGCGGCTGCCGTTGTAGGAATAAATGATGTCCACGCCCTCTAGTGCTTCCAGTATGGAGTCGGCAGTTATGTCCCGCCCGACGAATTGGACGAAGTTAGTTTCTTCTCCGCACACCAGGTAAATGCCGACCACGGTAATCTCGCTGGAACCGTACATCAAGCCGGTGGTCTCGATATCAATATAGGCTTCGAATGGCTTTGGCATCGTTAATCTAGTAACTCATACGGATTTTTATGCCCCGGCCGTACAGGTAGTCCTTGAGCTGGCGGCAGGTGTATTCGCCGTAGTGGACGACTGATGCCACCAGCGCGGCGTCGGCGCGGCCTTCGGTCAGCACGTCGTAAAGATGTTCCGGCTTCCCCGCCCCGCCCGAGGCTATCACTGGTATCCCTACGGCGTCGGCAATCATCCGGGTGAGTTTTATTTCGTAGCCGTCTTTCGTGCCGTCGGCGTCAATCGAGTTGATTACCAATTCTCCCGCCCCCAGTCTTTCCCCCTCTTTAGCCCACCATAAACCGTCTATACCGATGGGCGTTATCCCGCCGTTGATGACTATCTCGTAGCCGGAGGGTATTTCTTTCGTTGGTTCTACTCGCCGGATGTCCATCGAGAGCACGGTGCTTTGTGCCCCGATGGCATCGGAGATTTCTGTTATTAGTTCGTGGCGTTTAATAGCGGCGGAGTTGACGTTCACCTTTTCTGCCCCGGCCTCGCGCAGTTTGGTGGCATCCTCCACCGAGCGTATCCCCCCGCCCACCGAGAAGGGAATGAATATCTGCGAGGCGGCTTTTTCCACCATGTCAATCATGATGTTCCGTTCTTCCCGCGAGGCGGTGATATCATAGAAAACCAGCTCGTCAACGCCGTCCTCATAATATTGGCGGGCTTTTGCCACCGGGTCTCCGATGTCCTTAGTGTCCACAAACTTGATGCTCTTAGCCAGTTTGCCGTTGCGCACGTCCAGGCAGACGATTAACCGCTTGCTTAACATGTTTACTTCCCCTCCCACCGGTCAAACCGCTCGAGTAACGCCAGCCCCAGCCGCCCGCTCTTTTCCGGGTGGAACTGGGTGGCAAAATAATTCTTGTACCCTATGGCGCAGCAAAAATCGTTGCCGTAGTCGGACGTGGCGTAGACGTTGTCCGCCGATGCCGGATTGGGGTAGTATGAATGCACAAAATAAAACTGGTCGCCCGCTTTGATGCCTTCCAGAAGCGGGTGCGCTTTGGTTACTTTTACGTCGTTCCACCCGATGTGCGGTATCTTCAGGCTTTTATCTTTCAGGTTAAACCGGATGGTCTTGCCCGGTATAAATCCCAGCCCTTTAGTCGGCCCCTCCTCCGATTCCTCCAGCCCTATCTGCGCCCCTAGGCAGATACCCAGTATCGGCGTGCCGCCTTTAAAGGCGCTTTGCAGCGCCGCGTCCAGCCCCATCTCTTTAAGGTATTTCATGGCGCTGGGCGCTGCCCCCACCCCCGGGAAGATTATCTTACTGGCTTTTGCCACCGCGGCGGGGTCGCTGGAAATTTTAGCGTCAGCCCCCACTTCGTTGCAGGCGCGCAGCACACTCCTGATATTCCCCGCGTTATAATTTACTATCGTTATCATTTCAGTTCTTCAGCCAGTCTTAATGCGTACTGGTCGGTCATCCCCGCAATATAGTCTGCCACCCCCCGCTCCACTGTGTCCGCATGGAGTTTGTATTCCGCTGGCAGTTTCTCTGGGTGCTCGTTAAAGTACTTCCAGAAAAACACCACCGCCGCTTTGGCTTTGGCGGCAGCCGCGCTTGCCGTGTGGGGGTTGTACACCTTCGCAAAAAGAAAGTCGTTCAGTTCGTTCGCGGCAGCCAGCACGTTAGGGCTCATCTTGATAGCTGGGCGTTCTTTAATTATAGCATGATTTCGTACGTCCCACGACGTTTTTACCACGTCACTGACCATCGTGTTAATCCGTTGTGAATGACGGTCTCCTAGCACCTTTATAGCCTTTCGGGGCAGGTCCTTTTCCGTCAATATTCCGGCTCGTACCGCGTCCCCGATGTCGTGGTTGATGTACGCTACCATGTCCGATATCTTTACCACTTCCCCCTCTATAGTGCCCACCTCCCCCCAGTCTTTGCCCAGTACTTCAACACCGGACTTGGAGTGGCTAACGATGCCGTCGCGTACTTCCCAGGTCAGGTTAAGCCCTCGCCCGTCCTTTTCCAAAAGCTCGACGATGCGCAGGCTCTGCTCGTTGTGGCGGAAGCCCTTGGCGTAAAGCTCGTTTAAGGTATCTTCTCCAAAGTGCCCGAAGGGCGTATGCCCCAGGTCGTGCCCCAGCGCAATGGCTTCGGTCAAGTCCTCGTTAAGGTTTAACGCGCGGGCAATCGTGCGGGCGATTTGCGACACCTCCAGCGTGTGCGTCAGCCGGGTCACGTAATGGTCGCCCAGCGGCGCGATGAAAACTTGTGTCTTATGCTTTAGCCGCCGGAAGGACTTGCAGTGAATGATCCGGTCGCGGTCGCGCTGAAAGCAGGTGCGTATAGGGTCGGGTTCTTCGGGGCGTTCCCGCCCTTTAGATTCACGGCTTTTCGCCGCGTTGGACGATAGGCTTTCTTCCCGCTCCTCGGTCAGCTGTCTGATGCGTAATTCTTCAATCATATTTCGACCAAATAAAATAAGGGCGGAATCACTTCCGCCCCTACAATATCATTAAATAATTCTAAAGTCTACTTAACGCCCAGCTTGGCTTCCGCCTCGGCAATAATATCTCTGGTAACGTCAATCATGTCTGGGCTGACCGATACCGAGGTCACGCCCCACTCCACCAGTTTCTGCGTGATTTCCGGGTAAACGCTCGGCGCCTGTCCGCAGATGGAGCAAGTGACGCCCTTGGCTTTACACGTCCTCACGACCTTCTCGATGGAGAGCATGACCGCTTCGTTGCGCTCGTCAAAGCTGGCGGCGAGTTTAGAGCTGTCCCTGTCAATGCCTAGCGTTAACTGGGTAAGGTCGTTGGAGCCGATGGATATGCCGTCAATCCCCACGGCGATAAATTCCTCCAGCAGGATGACGTTGGAGGGCACTTCGCACATCATCCAGAGCTTAAACTTGTCGGAACGCTTTAGACCTTCCTCCTCCATGATTTTCTTCGTGCTTGCGAGTTCATTTATCGTCCGCACAAAAGGTATCATCACCCAGAGGTTGTCGTACTGCTCTCTGACCTTCTTGATGGCAGCAAGTTCCAGTTTAAACGTCGCGATGTCCGTAATGTAACGCGAAGCTCCGCGGTAGCCTATCATCGGGTTTTCTTCATCCATTTCGTACTTTTCGCCGCCTTTGAGGGCTTTATATTCGTTGGATTTAAAGTCGTTGGTGCGGTAAACCACTTGGCGGGGGTGGAAAGCTTTTGCGAACTTGACAAGGCTTGTAGCCAGCTTGTCCACGAATTCCTGGCCGCGCCCCTGTTCAATCATATAGCTGGGGTGTTCCCCGATTTCCGCAACCATGAACTCGGCGCGTAATAAGCCGATGCCGTCAACGTCCCGCTTAGCTATACGGTCCACGATTTCTGGTTGCGCCAGGTTGGCGAGCAGCTTTGTCTTGGTTTTCACTTCGCCGCGGGCGCGGATTTTTATGTCGGTCTTGACTTCGATTTTTCCGGGATAGACCTTGCCGTTGCTGCCGTCCACGGTGATAATCTGCCCGTCGGTGAGGGTGGTGGTGGCTTTTTCGCAGCCCACAACGCAGGGGATGCCCAGCTCGCGGCTGACGATGGCGGCGTGCGCCGTGCGGCCGCCGCGGTCGGTAACGATGGCTGCGGCGCGCTTCATGGCGGGAACGAAGTCCGGGGTGGTCATTTCTGCCACCAGGATGTCTCCCTCTAATACTTTATCAATGTCGTCGGGCGTCGGAACGATTTTCACCGGGCCGTAAGCTACGCCCGGGCTGGCTGGTGCGCCGGAAAGTAATACCGGCGCGTCTATATCATGGGAAGACTCCTTGCCTTTGTGAATCGTCGTTACCGGGCGGGTCTGCACGATGTAGATTTTACCTTTTTCTTTGGCCCATTCCACATCCTGCGGATGGCCGTAATGTTTTTCCAGCGTCTTCCCGATTTTCGCCAGGAAGATAATGTCGTCGTCGGTAATTTTCTGGCTGGCCTGTTCTTCGGGCGTCAGGATTATTTTGGTGTTCTCGTCCTTGCCGTGCGCGCCCACTTCCTTGACCAGCTTCCATTCCTGTTTCTTAATTTCTTTAGTCAGGATTTTATCGCCCTTCTTGTTAACCGTATAATGATCGGGCGTTACGTCGCCGGAAACAATCATTTCTCCCAGCCCCAGCACCGCCTCGATGGTGATTGTATCTGTATTGCTGGTGTTGGGCTCGATGGTGAACATCACGCCGGAGGATTCGCTCTGCACCATGCGCTGCACCGGTACGGCTATCCCGACCCTAAAGTGTTCGAATCCCTGTTCCTGTCTGTAAAATATTGCCCTGGCCTCGAATAGCGACGCCCAGCACTTCTGGACCGCGTTAACGACGTCCTCTTTGCCTTGGATGTTGAGGAAGGTTGCCTGCTGCCCGGCGAACGATGCCTCCGGCAGGTCTTCGGCGGTGGCGGAAGAGCGTACGGCTACCAGCCCGTCGCCCATCTTTTTATAAGCCTCCTCGATGGCTGTAGCTGTTTCAGCGGGCATTTGGGCGTCGGTGATGAGCTTTTGAACTTTGAGGGCTGTTTCTTGGAGCTGTTTGCTGTTATGAACGTCTACGGGTTCGAGGAGTGATTTGATTTTATCATGAAGGTTGGCTTTTTCGATGAAGTCGAAATAAGCGGAGGCGGTTACGATGAATCCGGGAGGAACCGGGATTCCGGCATTAGTCATCTCACCGAGGTTGGCGCCCTTTCCACCCACAAGAGGTATGTCGTTTTTGGTTACCTCGTTAAACCAGACTACGGCCTTGGCGGTTTTTTGCATAAGTCCTCCTCTGTTCTAAGTAAGGGGTTATCATGTGAGTGGGGGTGATATATTATTATATCAATCTGTACACTGTTTTTTCAACTTGTGCGAAATATCTAATTTGACAGGGTGAATAAATCGGGTTTAGAATTAAAAATACGGAGTAGTGATTAGGGGTTAGGGAGGTTTATATGATAGAAATGACCATCGACAGCATTCGGGTCAGCCTGATGAATTACCAGCGTGTGGTGATTCTTAAAGAGAAAGTTTCAGACCGTTATCTGCCCATCTGGATAGGGCCGGCGGAGGCTGACGCCATTGCAGTAAAACTGCAGGGAGTCGCTGTGCCCCGCCCCTTAACCCACGACCTTTTGAACTCGGTTATTGATACTCTGGGAGGGGTCGTCAACTCTATTATCGTTAATGATCTCAAAAACGATACCTTCTTTGCCAAAGTCGTCATTGACACCTCCGGCAAACAGATGGAAGTTGATTCTCGCCCCAGCGACGCTTTAGCCCTCGCGGTGAGGACCGGCGTGCCTATTTACGCCGACGAAGGCGTGCTGGATAAAGCCGGCATCTTGCTGGACGGTGAGACCGGCAAACCTATTTTCGATGAAAAGGAAACGCCGGAAGGCAAGCCCATCAAGATTAACGATGAAGAGATAAAGAAGAAAATGTCTGCCTTCTATGACTTCATCAACACCCTTGACCTGGACGACTTCGATAAGCGCAAGTCCTAAACGTTAAAGTTGACTGCTAAAAGCCCTGCCCAATCAGCAGGGCTTTTTTGTTTGACATTAATTCAGGGTGATGTTAATATGCTGTATCACTTCTCCACCAGTAATATTTATGGAGGGACATCATGGCGATTGACGGCACATATAAAATCGAGATTGATACCCCGATGGGCAAGCAGGAAGCTACCATGACTTTGAAGACGGACGGCGATAAGTTAAGCGGCACGGCGGAAAGCATGATGGGCAAACAAGAATTTACCGGCACGGTCAACGGCGACGCTTTAACATGGACGATGGATATCAACAGCCCGATGGGGGAGATGAAACTGGAATATACCGCTAAAGTCACCGGCGATGAAATTGCCGGCGAGGTCAAAGCGGGCAGCTTCGGCTCCTCGCCGTTCAAGGGCAAGAAAATTTAACGTAATTGTCATATATTTCCTCAATTCTTGCATTCACTTAACTAATAGGCAAGAAAAAATACGCAGAAATGCGTAGTGTATTTAGTAAAATAAGCTGTATCTCTATATATCAAGTGCCGTTAAACTTTGCATTAGGCTAACATTGGTTTGACCCACACCCTTGATTTTTGTTAAGATATCTTGGTGTCCAGCGCAGCGGGGTGGTTATGTACAAATGGCTGCCGGCATTAAAATTAACTGGCATCGGGTTTTATGTAGCAACCTGTATTGCGGGGGGCACATTTTTGGGTTGGTGGCTGGGCGATAAGCAACCGTTGTATATAATCATCGGACTGGTGATAGGGCTGGTAATAGCTGGCTACGGAGTTTATCAGATGCTTCGCTCATTGATTAAAGAAACAAATAATCAGGAGAAACGTTAATGGCCGAGCCCAAGAAGCGCGGCTGCCTTGGCTGTTCTCTGCCTATAGTTATACTTGTCGCTGTGGTTGCCATTGGCATCGTGGTTATCGGCTTTTTAGCCGGTCCCATCGGGCAGGCAATGTTCCACCTCGACCTTCCTTCTTGGATAGTCGTAGAAAAACCGGCAATTCACCTGGCGGCGCCGCACCTTTTTGAGATAGGCGGCTTTCCCATCACCAATACCATGCTCGCCGGCTGGTTCACCGTTATTTTCCTGGTCGTCGGCAGCTGGCTGATTACCCGCCGCATGAAGATCGTCCCCAACCGCATTCAGGTAATCTTTGAATTTCTCCTCGGCTGGATTTACGACCTCTGTGAAAGCGTCGCCGGCAAAGAGAACGGGCGCAAGTTTTTCCCGGTCGTTTGCACTATCTTCCTGTTTGTAGCTTTTAACGCCTGGTTGAGTCTGATTCCCGGCTTCGGTTCTATTTTAGTCGGCGGTGGCGGCCATGAGTATGAACTACTGCGCGGCGCCAACACCGACCTTAATACCCCTCTCGCTATATCGCTGGTGTCCTGCGTTTTTGTAGCTTTTTACGGCATGAAGTCTATCGGCTTTAGCTGGGTTAAACAGTATTTCAACTTTGGGCCTCTTTTGCGCAGCATCGGCGGTATATTTAAAGGCAAAATCAATTTTATGGATATTTTCTCCAACTTTGTTAACGCCTTCGTCGGCGGGTTGGAATTTTTGAGTATGCTTATCCGCATCATCAGTTTTACCTTCCGTCTCTTCGGCAACATGACCGCTGGTGAAATATTGGTGGTTATCGTCGCCTTCCTTGTCCCCATGGCGATGAGCTGGGTGGTGTACGGCTTTGAATTATTCGTCGGCTTTATCCAGGCTCTGGTGTTTGCCGGCTTAACCCTCGTCTTCGTGACGATGGCGGTTGCCTCTCATGAAGGCGAATTACACGAAAATAAAAATACCGAAGAAAAGGAATTACTTAAGGAGGGAACATAATGGACGCAGAAGCAATGAAAATGCTGGCAGTAGGTCTGGTCATGGGTCTGGGGGCATTAGGTCCCGGTCTTGGCATCGGCATCCTCGGCTACGGCGCTATGCAGGGTCTGGCGCGCAATCCTGAAGCCAGGGGCCCGATTATGACTAACATGTTAATCGCCATCGCTATGGCCGAAGCTATCGCTATTTACGCTCTGGTTGTGGCCATCATGCTCGGCTTCGTATTCTAATCCGGCAGGACATTGAATCAACGTAAGTAATATTGGGGGAAAATATGGAAAATGAAGGATTACCCAATTTCATCTCGATTATCGTCGGCGCGGTAATTGTCGGCGTCATCGTCTTTGCCGGCATCCTGCTCCACGCCGTCCTGACGATGCCCAAGTAAACCGGGTGGAGTTAAGCTAGACGACCAAGGGGGTTAATATGGGTGGAATATCTGAATTAGGCATAAACTGGGGAGTGCTGGTAACGCAGATTGCGACCTTTGTCATTCTGCTGGTGCTCCTGCGCGTTGTCGCCTATAAGCCTTTGATGAAAATGCTCGATGAGCGCTCCAAGCGCGTTAAGGATAGCTTGGAGCAGGCCGAAGCTGTGAAGGCTCAATCGGCAAAAACCGAGGAAGAGCTTAAGAAACAGCTAGAGCAGGCTGGCCGTGAAAGCCAGGAGCGCATTGAGCGCGCCATCAAGGCCGGCGAAGAAATCAAGACTAAAGCGCAGGATGACGCCAAGAAGGAAGCCGAAGGACTGCTCGTCCGGGCGCGCGAGGAAATCAAGCGCGAGCGTGACGAAGCTGTTGACGGCGTGCGCCGCGAATTTGCCGATCTTACGGTTCTGGCGGCGGGCAAGGTCATTGAAAAGTCTCTAGATAAAAAAGAGCACCGCGAGCTTATTGATAAAGTGCTCGAAGAAAGCACTAACCTTAAGAAAAACTAATTAAGCAGGTAATATGAGAAAAAAAGCCAACGCCCGGCGCTACGCTCAAGCCGTTTTTGAGATAGCGCTGGAAAAGAAAGCACTGGATAGGTGGCAAACCGACCTCGATAACATCGTTGCCGCCGTCAGTGACGGCGATTTCCTCGCCGCGCTGGAAAGCCCTAGGATAAAACTGGAGGCCAAATCCGGCTTTCTTAAAAAGCGTTTGGGCGCCGTCAACCCCTTGGCGACGAATCTCATGTTGCTGTTGATATCCCGTTCATCCATCGGCATCATCGGCGATATTGCCAGGGCATATAAAAACCTGTTGAACGCCTACCGGGGAATCGAGGAGGCGGAAATTACCACCGCCGTCCCCATTGACGCTGATGAACAAAAGAAACTGGCGGACCGGCTGGGCGCTTTAGTGAACGCTAAAGTCGTAGTTACAACGCAGGTCAGCCCGAACATTTTGGGCGGTGTGGTTGTTAGAGTCGGCGGCAAGCTGCTCGACGGCTCCACCCGCAGTAAACTTGCCACGTTAAAGAGAGAACTGGCGGTAGGGGAGAAGCAAGACTAAAGGAGGCAACGCCTATGGCAACCCGAGGCGAAGATATTGTATCTATCTTAAAACAACAGATTGAGCAGTTCGGCACTGCCGTGACTATGGTGGACGTCGGCACTGTTATTGAGGTCGGCGACGGCATCGCCAGGATTCACGGCCTGGCATCGGCTAAGTACAACGAGCTGCTGCGGTTTCCCAATGATATTATCGGCATCGCTTTAAACCTTGAGGAAGAAAGCGTTTCCACCGTTATCCTCGGCGACTACACCCAGATTAAGGAAGGCGACGAGGTTAAGTGTACCGGCAGAATCGCTGAAGTCCCCGTGGGCGAAGCTATGATTGGACGCGTTGTCGATTCCCTCGGCCGCCCCATTGACGGCAAGGGCGCTGTCAAGACGAACAAGACCCGCCCCATCGAACGCGTTGCTCCCAACGTCGTCCTCCGCGCCCCGGTTGATACCCCTGTCCAGACCGGTATTAAAGCGGTGGACAGCATGTTCCCCATCGGCCGCGGCCAGCGCGAGCTTATCATCGGCGACCGCTCCACCGGCAAGACCGCCATCGCTTTAGACGCTATTATTAATCAGAAGGGCGGCGACCTTATTTGTATTTACGTCGCCATCGGCCAGAAGGTATCGCAGGTGGCGCGCGTTGTGGCTACCCTCCAAAAGCACGGCGCTATGGAGCATACCATCGTCGTTGCCGCCAGTGCCTCCGACTCCGTAGCTCTGCAATATTTAGCCCCTTACTCCGGCTGCGCTATGGGTGAGGAGTTTATGGAGCAGGGCAAAGACGTCCTGATTATTTACGATGACCTTTCCAAGCACGCCTGGGCCTACCGCCAGCTTTCGCTTTTACTAAGGCGCCCCCCGGGTCGCGAGGCTTATCCCGGCGACGTGTTTTACCTACATTCCCGTTTGCTGGAAAGAGCGGCCAAGCTTGATAAAGACCACGGCGGCGGCTCAATGACGGCGCTCCCTATTATTGAGACGCAGGCCGGTGACGTTTCCGCCTATATCCCCACCAACGTCATTTCCATCACTGACGGCCAGCTATACGTTGAGGCCGACCTCTTTAACGCCGGCATCAAACCCGCCCTTAACGTTGGTATCTCCGTTTCCCGTGTGGGCAGCAAAGCCCAGACCGCCGCTATGAAGAAGGTCGCCAGCCGCCTTAAACTGGATATGGGCCAGTACCGCGAGGTCGCGGCTTTCGCCCAGTTCGGCACCGCCGAGCTTGATAAAGCCACCCGCGCCCAGCTGGAGCGCGGCCAGCGCATCCAGGAAGTATTAAAGCAGGGGCAGTTTGTGCCCGTGCCGCTGGAACGGCAGGTCATGATACTCTATGCCGTCATTAACGGCTATATGGACGACATCCCAATGGACAGGGTCGTGGACTTTGAAAACAACTTCTACAAATTCATCGAGGCCAGTTATAAAGACGTCGGCGCGTCCATCACCAAGACCAACAACCTTAGCGACGATGTTGAGGCTAAACTCAAAAAAGCCGTCGCCGAATTTAAACAAGGATTTGGGAAATAGGGGGCTGTAATGGAAAAACCGGTTGAAAAAGAAATGGTTTATTGCGGGCTCGTGTGTGCTGAATGCAGCGCCTATATCGCCACTATGAAAAACGATGATAAACTGCGCCAGGCAACGGCGGAGAGGTGGGCTAAGCAGTACAACATCCCCGTCATGCCGGCCTCCGCGGTTAACTGCACTGGCTGTGATTCCGATGGTGTTAAAATGGGTCATTGCGCCTCGTGCCAGATACGCACGTGCGCCCAGGAAAAAGGCTATAAAAACTGCGGGTATTGTGTAGCTTATCCGTGCGCCCAACTGGAGTTCGTTATTAAGCACTATCCAGTCGCCAGAGAGAAATTAGACGTTATAAACAAGGGGAAGAAATAGCTCATGCCGGATATTCGCAAGGTACGCCGCCGCATTAAGAGTGTCCAGAACATCGCTAAAATCACTCGCGCTATGGAGATGATTGCCGCCTCCCGCATGCGCAAAGCCCAGGAGCGCGGTCTTCAGGGACGCCCTTATGCCGAGAAAATCGAGCAGGTCATCGCCGACCTGGCGGCGCTGCCGGAAACCAGCCTGCGCCATCCGCTTCTACAAAAACGCGA
>Ga0265297_10007244_pt1 | contig 15491 bp, 23 predicted proteins | sample Munlanlwell13791_FD_192502 | JGI IMG/M metagenome (GOLD analysis project Ga0265297, IMG submission 192502) | Leachate microbial communities from a municipal landfill in Southern Ontario, Canada - Leachate well 137-91 | ecosystem: Engineered > Solid waste > Landfill > Unclassified | place... | reverse complement strand
AAATAAATCATTAGGTTTCTGTCCGGGTATATTAACTCCAAGAGAACGGGTACCGATTTCCGTTCCAATAGTCGAGCGTATAGCCAATAATGCTTTTAATTGTCTTTCGGCCTCATCTGCTTGTTGTTTCAATCGTTTAGCAATCTCTTCGTCGTGTAGTTTTATCTGTCCCTTTGCCTCAGCAACAGCAGTATTCTTATCCAGAATATCTGTCATCATATTAGCATAAAGCCCGGAAGTCCCACCAATAAGATTCGCCCAAAGGTTAGACATAAAACTACCACCCGCACCTTTAGCATCCATTTCAGCAGCGGCTAAACGTCTTTCGAGAACCTTTCTCCATTCTTGATCTGAAATCATTCCATACTTTTTTAAAGTATCGACATTCTTGGTTGCAGCTTTTTCTAAATCTATCCAGAGTTGTTTTTGTGCATCCATTAATTGATTAATCAATGTAAACGCACCGATTGCCACACCTGCGGGAACTGCAAACTTTGCAAGACTACTATTCATCGCTGACATTGCAAAACTTGCGCCTGAATAAGAATTTACCGTGCTTCCAATAACCTGATTGAGTATTCGGCTTTCACCTGTAAATGCAGAGATTACACCTATTCCCTCGCGCACGGCAAAGTTAGTCATTCTTTGTTCTTGGCGTTCAGCTTTAATTAAATTTGCAAACCGTCCTGTAGTTTCCCCGAGTTGTAATTTTTTCTTTGTTATATCATCAAGAGTAGCCAACAATTCCTTGCCACCTTCTTGCGAAATTATAAATTTCATTAAAGTATTGATGTCGGCCATTTCAGTATCCCATCAAGTATAATCTTTGCGTGAATCCAAATTGCCGGTTGTTCTGAAAACGAACCCGGATAAGCAGCATAAGAATTAGGCTGATAAAATAAATACGTTTCGATAAGTTCGATAGTCCTGTCGTCAATAAACCATTCAGGCTGTATTCTTGCGATCCCAAACACTGTCGGATAATCAATTTCTTTTTCAACTTTTTTAAGTTCATTTTCATAGTTATCAATTATCTCAATTACTTCGTCAAGCGTCTCGCAATATGTCTCTTCATTCGTCCAGAGGTCTAAGACGTTGCAGCTTCGGAACTCTTCTCTTGCCCGTCCGAGTTTTCCTGCTTTACAGAGTTTTGCACAGATTGCAATTTTTTTTTATCCGCTTCTGTCATTGCGAGCTTTTGCATAATCAATTCACAAGCGTAAAGAAATATTTTTAATTCAATAAAACAAGCTACTATATCAAGCCGTTGCTGGTCTTTGACTTCATTAGTAACGAGTTCCCGTGCCATGTCATTCTTGCGCTCTAATACAGCTTCTCTGCCTTCGATTGTAATACCTTGTATATCTTTCACCGTGCATCGGAAATAATACTCCAAGTCGTGAGAATGAAGTTTTGCACCTTGATTGACTGTCCAGCCTAACAACAGACGTTCATATTCCATCTCCTGCGCGCGCGTGAGATAGTCAATTTTAATTTTAATATCTTCACCGATTGAAAGCCAGCAATCTTCACCCAGGGTCTTTCTCTCGATTCTCTCTATTTTTTCTTTATTTATATCCATTTACGAACCGCCTTGACTGATTGCATCTGCAACCGTTATCGTTAAAGCATCTGCCGCCGCTGTATCACCTACAATATAATCAACAGGCGTTATCATTTGATTATTATCATCACCCTGTGGATTGCCTTGAACAATTCCATACCATACGATATTAAAATATCCGTCTGTGTCCGCCGTCCCCGTATGTATGCCTGCGTTTAATTGTGTGTTGGCAATTAATGCCGCCAAAAAGTCTCTTGTTGCTGTGTCTGAATTATACCAGTGCTCCATGTGTATCAAGCATTGACTCATTCGAGGCGGATTAAGCAAGAATGTTTTAGGTGTTCCGTCTGTATCTCGGTCAAGTGGTACCGCCCCGTTGTCAATCTTTAAATTGAATTTTGACCACGAAGGCGTTGCGTTTGAATTGGTTATATCCACAAACTCAAATGCAAACGAATTAAAACTACCCGAAGTTACAGGGGCTGTCCAAGTTCCAGAGAAAGTCGATGCTTGTGCAAGTTTCTTTCCAATGATTTCAACATTCTTCAAATATACTAATGCCTTTTCACCCGTCTGGGTTTTGTCAATATCAATTTCCATCTTGCGAACAATGCAAGAAGTTATTTTAATATGTTTCGCCGTAACCGGGCCGCGCCATCCTAAAGTAAAGAAATATCCTGCATTCGCCGTAAAGTCTGGCTGTGAGGCGTGAAGTCGGAATACTTTCGAGTATCCCGTTCCTACCAAACCTTCGCTGACTCGGTATTGAGTGCAAGCATAAAGCATATCTGCAAACCTGTCTTTCGTGCAAATCATTTCAGGTGCGGTGCACAACACCGGCCCGGAATAAGTATCATTAAAAATATCTGCAAGATGCAATACTCGTGAATCCCGGTTTTGATCTAAGTCAGACTTAACGACTACCGGGTCAATCCTTACACCTCTCGGTACAATTAATTCTTTGAATGCTCCATTATCTGCTATCGCCGTTCCAAAGGCTGATTCTCTTGAATAGCCTATTCGGGACAGCTCGCTTGTGTGAATTGTGAAAGCCATATTATTCTACCTTTCTCGCATAATTTCTTATGATTAAATATTCAGCAGTTTCTTCAGATGCTTCTATGTCTTTAAGTAAATTGAAATTTATTCTTTGCTCTTCCGTCATTCCCGGAACTTCAAAAGTTTCATTGAACGGAACTAACGGAGTAATTGTAATAGTATCTTGTTTAGTTTTCATAAGTCGTGAAATCCCATATTTGTTGTATTCTGAAATCTCGTTTTGATAAGTCAGTTGTTTCTTCAGTTTCTTTGTAACTTAAATCTTCACTTCGCCAATCTACCTGCAAAACATTACTTATTACAACAGGCACGCTTGCAGCAGGATGACAAGTCCGCATCGCAGTTTTAAGCGCATCACTGTAAGTTCCCTTTAATACATTCACCGCATCGGCTGTGTCCTCTTCGTTTGTTCGTTCGTCAAGAACGAATTTAATAACTACTTCAACTGGGTATTTTCGTATGTCGCAAACGTAAGGGGCTTCAGTCGGCTCAGGGTCTAAGACTCTGATAAATACGCATAACGTTTTATCTGTCGTGTCTTGTTTCAGTTCTTCACGCATATAAATAGTTGCCGTAGTCAATGTTGCATTGGCATTGATTGCTGTTTGAATCCCTGTCGCTATGTCTGACATTCTACTCATTTACTGCCTCTAACATACATCTATCATAATCCCCACATTCAGTTACACCGCTTCCCGGTATTCCCAACATCATCCACTCTTCCATTGTTTTTGCTGACATCTCTGATCTTTCAAGGCAGTCATCACAATGCTCTTTAACGGTCGGGTCAAGTATCCATTTATACTTTTCTTCCAGCGGATTTTCAGCTACTTGTTCAAGCTGTGTCGATCTTACCACAAGCTCATCCATTGCCGATTCAATCCCGCCTTTAAAATGTCCAAAGACCCCTTTCTCATTTTCAAAATCACTCATCAATGCTTCATAAATAGCGTCATCGTTCATTCCAGTCGCCCGGTATCCCTGTATCTCAGTTTCAAGTTCATTGAGCATCTGTGTGTATTGATTATCCAATCTTTCACGTGAGATTCTTAAAAGACTTGGCATTGTATTTACTTTAAGAGGCATTAATATTTCGCTGTTTTTATTATTTGATGAATGCAAGAACCTACCATATCTACTAATTTTTCATTTCCTCTTAGCTCAGGTTCATTTAATTGATTAAATATCATGTGTACCGCTTCGTGCCAGAACGATTGCTCTATCTGACTATCAGGTCTTTTCACACCCGCGCAATTCTTTTGTAAGTGTATTTCATTATCCCTGTAAACTGCTTCGCCGACATTATCAGTGCGCTGTACCAAGTCATTGAAATACTTTACTTTTATTGTATGCCCGAATATTTCAAAAGACTTAGGTATCATATATTATATACTTTCATTTTACAAAGTTCTGGAAACATCTCTCTCGTTTGTTTGATTACCTCTCTCTTAAATCCAGGTATTGCTCTTTGCACTGATTGCAAATTATTGACCTGTTGAACCGTAACCGGGAAAAATAAACTCTTTCCCTCTTTGTTTTGATATTTTGCTAATTTCTCAAATGTGATTGCATGCTTACTTGCTTTTGATACTTTGACGGACTGCTTAATAAACTTTTTACCTTCTTTTGAACGACTGTCTGCCGCCCGGTATTTTTCTAATGTTTTTGTCATGCTTCTTAATTTTCTACCATGCATAACTTTTGGTGTAAATACAGTTACAGAATCTTTATCCGCTTCTGATTGAAAACCCCTGTAAAGAAAATCGGTCGTGTCAATCATTCTCATCCACGGGTATTTTGCATTACTCATTATTTTCTTTTTAAGAGTTGATTGTGCAATGTCTGCATATTTTGCACCATCAACGCCTTTCTGCTTCAGCATTTTATCTTTTAGCTCCTGTATAATCTTATAGCCAAGGACACTAAAAAACCTTGTAAAATCATAATACATTCTGGAATTTCCTGCCAATCATTCGAGCTTCTTTTTGCTGTGTTATTATCGACTTGGTTACTGAGCCGACATATTGTTTTCGAGTTTTTTCCAACAACATTCTAAACGCATTAAGATTACCACGACTTAATTTCATTAATTTTTTTACGTGTGCAAGAGCTACTTTACGCACTTCATCGCCCGCTTGCCCTTGTTTCTTTGTAATCGCTTCAGCGTATTCGATATGTCGTTCTCGTGTTATACCCATTTCGTTCCATACCACCAATAAGGCCGGCCTTCAGTCTCGTCAAAAAAACAATAGTAACCTTTATCTGCCGCTGTTAAAGTTAAACCTAATGCCGTGCGCTCTGCTGTCGTGCCGGATTGTATTGTAATACCATTGGCCGTTACATTTGATTCATAATATATTTTAAACCACTTACTTACAATTTCGCTCATCTCGTTACCTCATAAACCTGATTTCGCCTGTACCAGTATCTTCCGTTTCATCCGGGACTGTATCTTCATCTGTGTCCACGTGATACTTAGCCGTCTCCATAACCATTTCATAATCGGTAATAGCTTGCTCATATCGCATATCCCATACATCGCCTCGCTCCGCTCTGAGATTATTAAATATCAGTTGAAACGCTTTCAACACAATCAGTCTGTCAATATATGTTTCATACAATCCAACTGTATAAGTAATTGATCCGCCCGCACCGATAGTGAGGACATAACGATAATAGAAATACTCCGTCTGCATAACAACTGTTGTTTGTCCTGTTGCAGTTAAATCATAATCGCCGATATCTTCCCAATTAGCTTCAGCAAGATCGTCATCATTAGAACCTTGAAACTTAATATTGTAGCTTATCACTGTCGGCGTTGTTGCTGCTGTAATCACGACTACAAACCTTTTAAATCCCTGTAATCCTTCAACATATTCCGATGTATAGTCAGCCGTCTTTGTAAACGGAAGCATATTAATGTGTGCATCTGTCGAAGTTGCCGGATAATTCAAGTCTATTGGATGATGAAGTCTTCGTGCATCAATATCTCTAAACCTTAAATCATCAAGCAGTAAATCAAATGCCTGCATTCTTGACTTTTCGTGAGATGTTTCACCCGAAGGATAAATCTTATCCATTCTCGGATAATAGGTCTTCAGGTCTTCATCGGTTACAAAGTTCTTTACCATTACTTGTATTTTCCGTATTTACCTTGAACGATAACTGTATCGCTTGACGTGTCATCGCTCGGTGAAATTAACATTAATTGATTAACCTGCGGATTAAGAATAATAAATTCTTTTCGGGATGTTGAAAGAATACAGGATGTTCTCACTGTGTCATCTGTCAACCCAAGAACTGCATTCTGCACCCACGAAGCACCGTCATTCTGCAATGTCCAGACTTGCAGTGTGTCGACCCCAGTTGAACAAACCGCCGCAACAGTTATATAATCAAATTTCTTCCCGGCATTAAACGTTACAAACGCAGTGTCTATTGCCGAAGTCATTACAAACTTGACATAATTAGTTTTGGGCACTTCCTCGCTTAAATTGTTTTGCGCACATAAAACCTGAGACAAAACAATAAGTAAAATTAATAAGTATTTCATTTCTTTACTTTCTTTTTTGTTTTCTTTTTTCCTTTATCTACCAGCAATGCTTGAGTAAATCCCGGATGCAACTGTATGTCTTCAGGATTAACAATTTCGATAGATATAATGCCTCTTTTCCTTGCCCGGCGTGCCTGAATACATTTCTTTAAATGTAATGGCATTAAATTAGGCCTGATACGTGCCCGGCAATATTCACATTTCTCTAATGGCATAATACCTTTCTGAAAAGGCGGGATAACTTAATACCCCGCCCATTCAAATTTATTTACGGAATATATAAAGCGTGAATGAATCCGGTATTTGATGTACCGAATGTTACGTTTATTGTACCCGCACCCGCAGCAAGAGTTTTAAAACGTGAGCTACTGATAACCACATAGTAAACTCCGTTCTGTGCTGTTGTTATTTCATAATCGCCGACACCGGAAGCGAGCCCATCACCTGCGGCAATGGTCGCCGTATTAGCTCCAGCATAAGTCGAATTGATTATAATCAACAGCTTGCCCTCTTGCGGGTAAGCTATATCGATATCTGACGCATCTGTAAATGCTGTCTGGCTTGCAATCGCCAGAGTCGCACTTGCAGTATCAAGCGTCAAAGTCGTAGGAGTTAAGTCTGTCATAAATTATTTCCTTTCGTTTTAGCAATTAATTAAAGCACCGCCGGTTGCATTGGTTACATAATTTTCAACACCAGCACCGACATCTGTAATCGTAACGTCGAATGTTCCACCAAGATAATTTTTGGCTAACAAAAGAGTGCCAGCAGTAGGCGTACCTGCAAAATAAATACCTTTAGTCGTTCCTGTGCCAGCAACACCAAAGATATAATTATCGACAATAATTGTATACGCGCGATCTCCTGCGTTATCCAGCATGTGGATTCCAGTGGTATCAGCAGCGATACAAATCGTATTCCTGCGGATAGTCTTTCGTGTTCCAGAAGCATAAATCGCAGCGGTCGCAAAGCTGTTGAAATAATTATCCTCTACAACAAGATTAACACAATCGACAGTTGTGGCTGACATATTCGGAGCTATACCATAAGTCCCTGTTCCATATCCCTCAATATTGCAGTCGTGAATATATGTTTGGTATATTGCCGTGCCTGCTGTTGACTGAGCATCAGAACCGATTTTGATACACGGATAAGCTGTTCTCTGTGAAAGGCACAAACCCGCAATCTCAACACGATTAGCCGAGATAGTGAACATCGAAGCCGTTCCGCCTGCAATCTTTAGAGCAGCATTCTGCGAGCCGGGAGAGTAATTCTCTCCAAAGATTCTTAGGCCTTCCTGCGTGATCTCAATACCAGTTGTGGCAATCGTTTGTATTGAAGCCCTGCGGATGTAAATTGTATCATAATTTCCTGCGGCTGTAATAGCTTCCGCAAGCGTTATGAAGGCGGTGTCCCAAGACATACCAGTGCCACTCGATGACAGGTTAGAATCGACATACCAAGTTTTGCCTTGTGTTAATTCCATTCCTGTTTTATAAATGTCTTTCAACATTTTTAAATAAGGTCGTCTCATATTAAGCCTCCGCTGTCTGGTCGCAATAGATAGTCATCGATTTATCAGGACGCATTATCTTTGCACCGAATACATACAAACCACGAACTGCATCGGCCATATATCCTTCGAGTCTCAATGCCTCTACTTCGTTTATTACTCCGGCGAATGAAGATGTCTCGCCTTTTAATCCGGCCATAATACGAGTATTCGCACCCGTTGAAGCCGTGCCGATTGACACGTTATTTGAAACGTAAATATCCCAGCCGAGAATACGACCGATTAATCCGTTCTCGTAAAGTGTGTCATTCTGTGTTTTAGTTGACAGACCTGCGAGAATCAGTTTTGTTTCAAACCAAGGCGGAATTACCATATAACGACCGGCATCCGGCCAGTTGGCTTTCTTCGCACGTTCTTTTGCGTCAAGGATCACATCTTCGACATTCAGAGACGTTACATCCCAGTTTGTTGTTCCCGTTGCATATGATTTTATGCCCGACTGACCATATAACCCTAACAAAGTGGAGTCAACCTTTTCCGCAAATCCATAGGCCGCCTTATTCGTCATCTGCGATAATACCTGCGCTTTTTCCTGTACCGCATCAACATCGTTCACCTTAAATGAGAATGTGTAAGATTGATCGGCAACAAGTTCCAACGCGGCATCGTCCAGCTCTTCATATGTTATCGCTCCGCCTCGTGTGTAAGATGTGATTGTCGGATCGCTTACCTGAATCACCCTGACTTTATCGCCGAGCGATTTCAGTGTGCCTTCGTAATTTGTATTGGCAACTGCCTGAGCTACTAATTGCTTACGCAATGCTTGTTCAATGGCTGTTTCCCAATACGTTTTAATAAAATTTTGCATTGACATAATTTATTTCCTTTCGTTTATTTTCCCCACGAAGAGATTGACTTTTGAACCTTTTCAAAGTTCGCAGTCATCCACGCTTTATCGCCTTCGTGAGCTTTTACTTCATCACGTGTAAATGTGTCCGATTCGGGAGGTTTACCAGCACCCTTAGCAGTCGGGATAATCGGCTCTTCTTGCCCGGCTATCTTTGCAAGTGCTTCAAGTGGAAGTGTCATATAACTGTCATCCCACTTATCGCCAAGTTTCTTTTTGTAAGATTCGATAGCGTTCGTTCTCAATTTCCTCAGCTCGTCCGCAAGTTTCTTTTCTTCATCACGTTCTTGCTGAGTTTTGAGATGTGCCTTCTTCTCTTCATCAAGAAGTTTCTCGTATTCACCGGATTTCTTTAACCGGTCTTCCTCTGTCTGCTTTTGTGCCTTTTCAAAGGATTCAAGTTTCTCTCTTAATTCCTTTGCCTCTTTTGTCTCTTGTGTGAGTCTGCTCTTTGGAACAAACTCGCCTGCCTCCTCAACTGCAATCAGTTTTTTCGTGGCTGCCACGACAGCGGGGTCTGCGTGAGTCAAAAGTTTTTCTACCTCTTCCTTCGTTAATGTAAACATCGTTATAACTCCTCTTCAATATCAAGTTTATCGACGTTGCGGTCGGTTGTGTCGGGGTTATTGTTAATTAAATTTGCTGCATTTATTTCATCCTCTAAACCGTATTCGTCTTTAAGCATTCTATTTTGTGCAACTATCGACCTAAATTCTTTCTGGGCTTCCTCTTCAGTCATTCCGGGATTGTCTTCCATTATCAAACGTATCCGGGAAGTTATATTATTCTTAAGCCCAAAATCTCTGCGTGCGTTCTTGTCTGTTTGTGATTCAATTATCTTCGGCTCTGCAAACTGGATTGAGAACTCCGCTGTATCTGAAATCTTATTGCCTGAATTATGACAGTTATAAATCGTTCGCATTACTTCAAATAAATCTGTTTCAAACATCCGGCAAATGTTTGTTTTGTTCTTACGTATTTCTTCAATTTCTGAATTGTCTATTGACTTTGCTATGCCTGAGACTTTAGCAACTTCTGTATCGTATTGCTCAGGACTTAACCCTTTAATTTTCTGTATTGATGCAATAGCCCAGTCTATCAGGTCTTGAACTTCTTTAAGCATCGGATTTGCATTGATATAATTCAGACTCGGAGCTGCTTCATCCGACCTTGCACCATTGCCGATTGTTATAACCGTATCAGGCGATAACTTAGGAGTTCCTTTTTTAATTTCAGATTCTCCAATATTAACACCTACCGCAATACCAAAACCTTGAAACTTTGCCGTATAGAAAAGACTTGATACTTGTTCGCAGATTTCTTCGTTTGCACCGATTAAATCCCACCATCCTTCACCCCAGAAATCTACCCCATCCCGGACACGCAGAGGAACACCCGTTAATATTCCATAAGGATTTTTCATTTCACCGTTGCCGGGATAAGCCCGTTTATTCCCAAGTGCATCGACTAAGAAATGCTCTGTATCGCTCCAATAGACTATGACTTGCTCTTCCTGCTCATCGTCTTTAAGCTTCAGCCACATCGGATAATAAAACGCCTTAGCTTTAAGCCAGTTACTTTTACTTGTTTCAACCACACACCAAGCAGGCGTATGAATTAAGAAGTCCATATAAGACTTTGACTTCTCTTTTTCTTCAATCCATACCGGCTGTACAATCACTGTATTAAAAGCATTACTTAACTTATCCCATTCACTCTGTTTCTTTTCGATTGTGCTTTTCTTCAGCATCTCTTGATAACGTTCGTCATCTGTGCTCTGCTGTGTTGTTACTTCGCCTGTCGTTTCATCTGTCTCACTCTTAACGCCGCCGTCAAGGACTCTCTTAGGCATTTCTTTATAAACAAAACCTAAACGATCAACAACTTTCTGAACGATATTGAATACCCGGACATTAATCTTTGCGATAGTTTCAGTTGAGAACATCTTAGCCATACCCTCTTGAATATAGCCGATTACTTTATCCTGTTCGTTATATATCCAATACCATATTCTCTGAGCGCGTTTTACCCGTATGTCTTCGATGGCTTTCCAATATTTCAGAGTAGATAATACGATAGCTTCTTTTGCGGTTTCAGGCATTGTATTGATTCCACGTATGCTTATGTCTCAATGGATAGATTTCGTTCACTATGTATCTCACTGTGTCTCCAAAATGTGTTTTAACTCTTGCATTCGGGTCTTTGTCATTTGAGTCGTCTTTTTCTTGCGTGCCCGGTTTGTATTTGCATCCTTCAACCGATAGTATAATATCCGGGCATTTTCTTTTATCAAAATATATAAGTGTTTCGTTCTTCGCATTCTTTAAGCACACATTAACAGCGTTTGCCGAATCTCTGATTGATGGGTTAGCCGCTCTGACTTTAAGCTCAAGATGAATCCTTTGTTCGCTGCATTTCTGTTTAATGATGTCATAGTCAGAGTTTTGGGATTTTGTAGAACTTGAACGCCCGGAAGCATCGCCAAACCATTGGATATATTTATATTCTGGGTAACGGTGAAACAATTCATTGCAGCATAGCCCTGTATCTGCCGCGCCTGATACCATAATCTGGTCAATGCACCATAACTCTTTTCCGTGTTGTTGCCAGATTGACCAGCACATTGGATTGACATTAAAGTCTGAGGACACCATAAGGGGTAAGTTCTTATTGGCTGACAGTTCTTTGATATGCAGGTTTCTGTCAAAGTTATAAAAGATTTTTCCGCTTCCGAGTGCAACCCACTTGCATAAAACGAATCTTTGATACATCTGAGCGTCAAGTGTTGTTGCAAGCCCTTCGATGTAGTTTGGTGGTAAGTTCTTTTTATTTTCAAAGGTAGTTCCGTGAACGACTTCCATAAGTTCCTGCGGTTCAATCCCACCTTCGGGCTTAATGTTAAGTTCGTATTTTTGCACGACATCGGTATAAAGCCAATGCTCTGGTTCGTCTGTGTTTGATGTAATAACAAACTGAAGCATCTTCGACTGCATATCCCTGAGCCGGGAGTCGATAAGGTCGAATGTCCATTTCTCAGTTCCCCACATTTCATCACCCCAAGCACTGCCGAGTGTTGTACCCGAAACCGTGTCGATGTTCTCCATTGATCTGACAAGAAACTCAACCCACTTTCTGCCGTTGTAAAGCATAATTGAAAAGGGATTGTGTGTTGTTGGTATTGTTTCTGGCTTATGAGGGATTGATAGTAATTCAAACCATTTGTATAAAGGTCTGAGCGTTGAATCGTAAAGCTGTGAATAAGTATTAGCGGCAATGAGATGAAGCACATCAGGATTGTTGAATAGCTGCCTTTTAATAACGTGCTCAAGTGCCGTGTATTCTGTTTTTCCGACACCCCAGCCGCCGAAGAAAGCATTAATTCTCTTATTCTTTTCGAGAGCAATCTTAATACGTTTTTGAAACGGATTGCGTAGGTATGTGATTGTCTCTTGTTCACTCAAGCGTCATCTTTTATGATTAGTGTTTTTGAGGTCAAATTAATATCACCCTGTATTTCTTGCGGTGGTTTCCCGAATCTATATTCCGCTAATGTTTTTAATGCAATAGGATTAGGTTCTTTTGTGTAGTATCTCGTTTCGCCTTTTTCCTCTACCGCCATTTCAATCCCTTCACCGAGTTCTGCGAGTTTCTGAAATATCCATTTACTGCCGCCACGTTTTTTTAATACTTCATCAATAAGCTGTTTAGCTTCATCGCGGGATTTGTTAGGGACACCCTTTTTTCTCCCGCCTCTTCGTTCTCCTTTACTTGATCCTTTACCTGCCATTGCTATCTCATTACTACTTTTTAGTTCATCTGTATTTTATACGTGCAAAAATAAAAAAACACAATCAATTCGATTGCGGTTAGTTGTGAAATGAATCTTACGTTGTATTGCATTTCTTGGAGAATTATGTTTGGAATTGTCTTTTGCACTTTACTTAATTAAACTACTTTCCTTTTTAATAAAAAAGCCCGCTGCCTGCATGCAGTCGGGCTTAAGAGAAGGTTGAAAATAGAAAGAACGCAAGTTACGCAAGGACTCATCAGCCTTGCAGTGTAAACTTACGTTATTCTTAATAAACTGTCAAGAGCCGTATGCAACTATTTTTTCACAGCACAAACTTTTTAATTTTAGCAGATTTTCAAGGGTTTTGCTCGTAAATACGCTTGTTTTGCCTTATTTTCTTTAACTCATTATATTTCAATTACTTACAGCTTTTAAAATCTTCGTTTAAATCGCTTATAACGCATTATTTATGCTATATACTATAATATATACACCCCTATTTCCGATAGCCCCTTATATCGCATTTAATCACAGATTAAATAGTCCAAAAATATTTTTTCAGCCAATGTTTACAAGGGTTTTATGACGCATTATTTTGTGTCAGACTTGACAATCAATAGTCTATGTATTATATTATATACGTAATTAATTAAGGTTAGTTCAAAAAATAAAAGGAGCCGGAAATGACAAACTCAACACAACTTAGCCAGTTTTACGTAATCACCGTGCCACATCAACGCAAGGCAGAGCTTGAAGAATACGTCGACGAACAACACTTTATAAGCGCGATCGCAGACGTTGCGTCGATGGACGCTAACTCGGAGTGGTGGGAGTATGTTACAAACCTTACAACCGCACGCGATTATGCCGTAAACGATCTTAATACGATTATCATTATTGCAAATGGCCATGACCTTACGACTGCATTACAATATAAAGGTCATCAAGATGTGCGCGTCCATGTGCTGCTTAATAAAATTGTCGAGAGAGAGAGCTAATCCTAACCGACGAGCCGGGAACGGCGAAACCCTGCAAACAGCGGGGTCTTAGGATAACATAAAAGGATAACTATGATCTACAACATCAGTCAACAACAGATTGGCAACAATATCACACGAGCACGACTTAAGCGCAAGCTAAGTCAGACTGCCTTAGCCGCCCTCTGCGGATGGCATCAAGAGAGGCAATGCAAGATGGAGGCAGGTAAATATAACCTAACTCTGCAAACGCTCAACATCCTCGCCGGCGCACTCCGAATACCGGTCAGAGATTTCTTCCGACCCACACGGAAAAACTCTGGGTAGAGTGACGGAAAAACTTCGTAACCACCGACGGAAAAATTCTATGTGCCTTTTTTATTTTCAACTATTTTTTTAACGTATTCCGAGAGTTTGTTATATACAGGCAGTTCGCCGGGATGTTTCGCCCTGAGAAGTGAATAAAGCGTTGAAGTGTGTATGTCCAATTCAAAAGCGATCTTCTTATTGCATAAATCATAAAAAGCTATTATTGCCCTTATTTGCTGAGGTGTTAAGACTTCCGGTAGTTTGCAAACCGGAATCGGGCATTGTGAGTAATTACAGCACGTTATCTTTCTCATTCCGCCCTCCTTTAGCTGTTTTTACATACAACGTAAATTCAATCAATTCTGAATTTACTTCGCATCGTTGTAAATATGCGAATAAAACACCCACCATTACACCTTCTTTCGCATTCTCTGGTATAATTTTTAAATCTTCCCCAATGTAATCTATTTTCATAGGTTCTCCTTTAACAGTTCTAGATTCTCATAAATATTACCGATAACTTCGTCCATTTCCACAAACCTTTGCGAAAAAGAATTCCTCTTTAATTTTCCGCCCTTTTCAATATAGGTTGTAGTAAAGCCACAAGTAGAATCAAGCCATTCGATAAACCATAAATCAAACCATTCTTCGTCATGTATGAATCTATGCCTTTTGTCTAAAATTCTCTTACATATATCCCCCTCATAAATCTCTTTTCCGTTCTTGTCTTTGAATCCGGTGTATTGCATTACGATATCGTCACCACTGATACATTCAGATATTACACTCCCCATTTGAAATGTTTCCGACATTTCGTTACCATCCCATTTCCTAAATTTAATCTCTCTCATTTCTCTTCTCCTTTAATTAGTTCCTTTTTGACTTCTGCGGGGTATTATACTTCCTATCGAATCAAAATAACTTCGTGATATTGGGGCGTTGTATTTCGTCTTTATCGGATCATCGGTTTTGATTCTTACCTTGTTTCTTTTTGTTAGCACCAATTGTAAAAAGACAGTGTTACGGCTTATAAAAGCATATAACATTTTGGTGTATTTTGACATTTTTTTTTGATTTAACAAAATTGTTATTTACTCTAAATGCCGCAGATAATAAACCTCGTTCCTTATAAACAAAATCATTGTAATATTTCATCCCGTTTCGCATAAATATTTTTTTGGTATCTCCAACAAAATCTAAATAATACCCTTGTTTATCCCTTACCTCTCCAACCACTATTACAAAATAACTATCTGATTTTAATTTGTTTATAGTGTTTTTTATAATCTGCTCATATTTAATTATAAATTGATTATAGTTCATTGTGCTTAAATCTTGTTCTAAATCGCTATAAACCTCTAAATTAAAATATGGAGGGCAAGTAAAAGCAAAATCATACATTGGCATCAACTCACTTAGTATTTGCTCACTATCACCTATATACCATTGTGGTTGGTTATTTACTTCGAGTATATTTAAACCTTGTTCTCTATTGCTATTAACCTGCTCTTGTCTTAATTCAATTCCAGTATATTTATAACCTAAATAATTCGCTACAATTCCACGAACAGAACCTCCAGCAAATGGGTCTATAATTAACCCATTGTCAGGGCAAAACCAACGATACATTAATTCGCACAATACAGGGTCAAAAATTGATGTATTATTGTAGTTTGGCATATATTTTTCTAATCCTTGATTAAATAATATATTATCGTTTCTGCCAATTTCTGATTTTATGTTTAGTTTTTTCCAACGTCTTAACCGCTCAGTCCAATCGCCACTATTTCCGTCTAAAATAGAAAATGGCGGCACTATA
>Ga0265297_10007241_pt1 | contig 15498 bp, 12 predicted proteins | sample Munlanlwell13791_FD_192502 | JGI IMG/M metagenome (GOLD analysis project Ga0265297, IMG submission 192502) | Leachate microbial communities from a municipal landfill in Southern Ontario, Canada - Leachate well 137-91 | ecosystem: Engineered > Solid waste > Landfill > Unclassified | place... | reverse complement strand
ACCTTGATGCCTGCCACGGCTGCGGGGGAGGCAGGGTTGACAGCACCGATCTGTGCGCTGGTGAACTGGGCGCCGATGGCAAAGATGATAACGGCAAGAATAAGGCCGCTGACAAGATTCATCAAGGGGCCCGCGAAGATCACGATCATTCTCTGCCATACGGGGCGGTTGGGCATATCCCTGGGGTCGCCGGTCTCGGCGGGGCCTTCGGTGTCGGAAATGCCGCCAAATGCGACGAATCCGCCGACGGGGATCATCGAGATTCGATAGTCGGTCTCCCCCCTGGTGATTCCCCACATGCGCTTGCCCATGCCGATGGAAAAGACCTCGATGCGGAAGTTGAACAGCTTGCCCGCGATGAAGTGGCCAAGTTCGTGGATGACGATGATGAGAGTGAAGGCGATGACGATGGTGATGACGTAAAGGAATGTCATATTATCAGGGCCTCCTCGCGCGCCCGGCGGTCTGCTTCAAAAATCGCATCGAGGCTGTCCGCGCGGCCATGCGGGATCCTCGACAGTACATCCGAGACAATTGTAAAGATCTTTTGGAATCCGACCTCGCCTTTCAGGAAGCGGGCGACTGCGGTTTCGTTGGCCGCGTTCAACACCGCGGGCGCTGTCCCGCCCAGCCGGGCAGCCTCGCGGCCGATTCGCAGGGACGGGAAGCGTGATTCGTCCACGCTCTCGAAGGACAGGCTTCCGGTCTTCGCCAAATCCAGACGACTCCCGTTGCCCGGTATTCGTTCGGGCCAGGTGAGCGCGAGCTGGATCGGCAGGCGCATATCCGGCAGACCCATTTGCGCGATGACCGAGCCATCCGTGAATTCGACCATCGAATGCACGATGCTCTGCGGATGAACCAGCACTTCTATGCGGTCGTACGGCATTCCGAAAAGGAAATGCGCCTCGATGACTTCGAGCGCCTTGTTGAACATCGTGGCCGAGTCAATGGTGATCTTGGCGCCCATCGACCAGACAGGATGGTTCAGCGCATCGGCGGGGGTCAGGGACGCGAAACGGTCCGCGGGAGTCTTGCGGAAGGGGCCGCCTGAAGCGGTAAGAACCAGGCGGTGGACATAGTCTGCCCGGCGTCCGCCAAGGCATTGGAAGATCGCGCTATGCTCGCTGTCCACGGGCAGGATTTCGGCGCCGGATTCAATTGCCGCGGCGTTGACCATCTCCCCCGCCATGACAAGGGCTTCCTTGTTGGCCAGCGCCACCCGTTTGCCCGCCTTGACGGCGGCCAGGGTTGAGCGCAATGCGGCAGCTCCGACAATCGCCGAGATGACGATATCCACGGAGGGATCTGCCGCCAGGGCATTCTGGGCATCCTCGCCCCAAACAAGCTCGAACGGAGGCGCGGAGAGATTCTTCCGGGCCTCGGCATATGCATCCGCATCCGTGATGCAGAGGAATTTGGCACGGTGTGCGGTCGCGGCCTGCGCGGCTTCGCGCCAGCGGCGCCTTGCGCTTACGGAGTGGACCTGGAATCGGTCGGAATGCCGTGCGATGACGTCCAGTGAGTTCTGGCCTATAGAGCCGGTTACGCCGAGGATGCAGACGGATTTCACTGCGGCGGCCCCGGGGTTTCGATCAGGCCTTCGCGCATCATCCTGTCCTGATCTTCGGGATTGATATAGTGCGAGCCCCGGATGTTGAAAATGGAGAAGAACTCCTCGGCGGGCTTGCTGACATCGGGGGTACCGTCCGGCAGCCGGTCGAAGTAGAATCCGATCTTGATGCGGACGGCACTGGGCAGGTCGCCTTTTTCCTCGACCTTCCATTCCTCAAGCCATTCCTTGCCGTCGAAGTAGTTGATCTCGAAGGTAGAGATGATATCGCAAAGGATCTCGGCGCCGCCGCCTTCCTCGATTGTGCCCTCGTAGCCGATCTTCTCGCGGCGGTACAGCAGGTTGGCGCGCGTTCGGTCGTCGCGTTTGATGAAGTAGGATATGCTGCGATACAGGTAGTATTGCTGGGTTTCCGCGTCGAACGAAGGCCGTGCGACGACAAAGGCGATGCCCGCGCCGTCTGACCAGTCGGGGTTCAGCTCCGCGATGAAATAACGCGGGATGGCCGGTTGCCCGGTAGCGGTATCGGGGGAGGGCGTTGGCGTGGGGGTCGGCGTGGCGGCAGGATCGGTTGTCGTGGTCTGATACGATTCTGGACTGCGCATAAAGCGGGGCTTTGTCGCCTGCGTGATGTCGTCGGAAAGGGCGTCGAACACGGCGGCCTGAATGCGTGACCAGCGCATTGCCTCGTCGGCCTCTGTCTGTGCCTTCAGCGTCCCGATGAGAATTGCGTAGCACACCGTAATAACGATCGACGCCAGCGCGAGCGCAAGCAGGATTTCGATGAGCGTAAAGCCTTTTGTATCAGTTCGCATTGTTATCCACGGGGTTCGCCGCGGGAGTACCGGTGGTCTCCGGTCGCGGCAGTTCCTTGATTTGAATCGGCGCCATGATGGTCGAAAGTACAACGCGGCCGTCTTCGCCGAAGCCGATATCGTACGTGACTTCCACGTCAACCCGCCGAAGCGCGCCCAGCGAATTCTCGTCCCCGATGTTGGTGATATTCACAAGCACCGGCATTCCGCCGAGTTCGTCCTCGAAGTAGCCGACTTCCGGGAAGCCCTTGGACATTACCTCTTCCATCTTGGTTCGCGCCGCCTCCGTTGCCACGAGCCTCTTGCTTGCATAGACCGCGCTCTGCAGCGCATTCTGACGAAGTTCCAGCAGCATATAAAACGAGACTGCAAGAATCGCAAGCGCGGCAAGTACTTCGATGAGGGTAAATCCTTTACTTCTCATTGAGGGGTAGGAGAGGCAACGGCTCCCTCCGCACTCCTTGGCTCGATGTGCCCGGTGTATATGGACGCGAGCCCTGTAAGCGGTCCGATCTCGATGGTCAGTTTGCGGTCGCCGTCGTCCTCGATGAAGATCGAATGTGCGCGCAGCCTGCCAGTGGGTTGAACCCGCACCATCACCACGCCGCGTCGGACGGGCTCGTCGCCAAGGAATATCTTGACGAACTTGACGCCGGACGGCAGATACAGGGGGCTCGTGTGGTTCATCTTGTACGGGTCTTCGTCCGTGTCATTGTTAGGCAGGGCAAGGAAATAGCATTGCTCGTCGAGGTCATACACGACCAGCACGGGACTTCCGGTGGCGACCGCTTGCGAGAAGGCCGTTTCGATGAAAGAGGCTACACGCCGGGCATCGGCATTGATCTTCGTGGCTGGTATCAGAGAGTCCATGTTCGACACGATGACGACAAGAGTGACAGCCATCAGGGCAACCACAAGGCTCAATTCGATAAGCGTGAAGCCCGAAGCGTTCCTGGTCATCGGAGCGGCTTGCGGCGCCTGGTATCGGCTAACGATTTGGGGCGCCATCCCAAGTCTTGCGCTCGCTCCACTTGATGTCCGCCTTGAATTCCGTTCCACCGGGCGTGCCGTCGGCGCCGTAAGAAGTTATGTCAAATGTGCCGTTGGCGGAGTCGAGTTCGTACACATAGTCGTTGCCCCAGGGATCCTTGACGAAGTCGATGTACGGGCCGTTCCAGCCGGTGACTCCGGAGGGCTTCTCCTCAAGAGATTTCAGGCCGTCCGAGCCCGACGGATAGTCCTTGCAGTTGAGTTTGTAACGCTCCAGCGCACCGGCCATCTCGCCTATCTGGCTCTTGGCCTTTGCGGTGCGTGCCTCGTCCGAGACATTGCCAAACTTGGCTATAACCACGACTGCGAGAATGGCCATGATCGTGATCACGACCATGAGCTCTATGAGCGAAAAGCCTGAGTTGCTGTTTGTCTTCATATATCCTCCTGCTACTTTAGACGCGAAAGTTCCAGGATCGGCAAAATCACCGACATTACGATCAACCCCACGACAATGGCCAGGACGACGATGAAGATGGGCTCGAGCAGAGACATCAACTTCTGCGCAGCGATTTCCACTTCCTCGTCGTAGGCCTCAGCGATGCGATCCAGCACTTCTTCGAGCCTGCCGGTTCGCTCGCCAACCGCGATCATATATCCGACAACCGGTGGGAACACCCCGCTTTGCTTCAAAGGAGTGGAAATGTCCGCTCCCTCGATTATTCGATCGTGAACCGCCGCAATTGTCTCCTCGAGTACGACGTTATCGACAACCTTGCCGACGATCTCCAAACCCTTCAATGCGGGGACGCCGCTCTTGAGCAGTGTGGAGAACGTAAGGGCAAACCGCGAGACAGCCGTCTTGCGGAACAGCGGGCCAATAATGGGCAGGTTGAGCATCATCCGGTCCTTGAACCGCCTCCCGGTCTTGGTCAGGAAGTAGGCCCGGATGGCAAAGAAAATCAGCACGGCCGCGATGACAAGGAAGTACCAGTATTCCGCCAGCAAGCGGGAAATGAGCATCAGAATCCAGGTGGGCAGGGGGATGGGCTTCTTGGCTTGCTCGAGGAAATTGGCAATCTTCGGGACCACGAAGGTCAGAAGGAAGATCACGATGGCGGTTCCGAAGAACACGACAACGATCGGGTAGGCCATCGTGGCCTGGATCTTTGATGAAAGCCTGTGCCGCTTCTGCAGGTATTCGGCGATGCGGTCGAGCACGATATCCAGCGTTCCCGCTTCCTCGCCGCTGCGGACCATGTTGACATAGAGATCGGAGAAATATCTTGGATGCCGCGCAAGAGCATCGGCCAGCGATGTGCCCTGAAGCACCTGCTCGTGAACATCCATTATTGTGCGTTCGAGGCCAGCGGATTCGACTTGCTCGCGCAAGACGGAAAGGGCGTCGGCTACGGGGATTCCGCTCTTTGTCAGCGTTGCGAGCTGGCGGGTGAATGAGGCGGTTTCCGCTTCTGCGCGCGGACGGAATATGCGTGGGGCAAGGGACTTTCTCTTGTCAGCATGGGTCTCGTGCAGTTCGGTGGGCAACAGGCCCTGCGAACGCAGCTTGGACCGTGCATCCTTGGGCGTGTCGGCGTCAATGACGCCCCCGGTGTTCTTTCCGCTGCTATTGACTGCTTTGTAGCTGTATATCGGCATAGGCGGCCGCTACAAGACGTCCATTTGGGTTGCGCGGGAGACTTCGTCAATCGTGGTGACGCCTTCGATAACCTTGCGCACGCCATCCATGCGAAGCGTCAAAGTCCCGCGTTGAACAGCCATTGACTTGATGATGTTGGCGTCTTCCTTGCGCATGATCTGCGCGCGAATGATATCGTCAATCATCAGCAGTTCGAAGATGCCCACACGACCGTAGTAACCGGTGTCGAGACATTCTTCGCAGCCCTTGCCGCGCCAAAGCTTGCCGTCCCTTAGCTCGGAGCGTTTTACATTCATATAGGAGAGGGTTCTGTCGTCGGGCTCGTAGCTCTCCTTGCAGTGCGGGCAGACTTTCCTGACAAGACGCTGTGCCATAACGGCAATAACCGAACTTGCCACGAGGTATTGCTCGACGCCAAGGTCGAGAAGTCGCGTAACGGCCGAGGCAGAATCATTGGTGTGCAGCGTGGAGAAAACAAGGTGGCCGGTTAGCGCGGACTGTATGGCTATTGTTGCCGTGTCAAGGTCGCGGACTTCGCCGACCATCAGGATGTCAGGGTCCTGGCGAAGGATGGAGCGCAGACCAGCCGCGAAGGTTACGTTCTTCTTGGCTTCCACCTGGATTTGGGAGATGCCCTTGAGTTGGTACTCAACGGGATCCTCGATGGTGATGATGTTCACTTCCGCCGAGTTCAGGCGCGCCAGGGCGGCGTAGAGCGTGGTGGTCTTGCCGCTACCGGTCGGCCCGGTGACAAAGAAAATTCCGTGCGGGGACTCGATGACCTTGATGAGTTTCTCAAGGTTCTCCGGATCCATCCCAAGGTCTTCGAGCGAGTAAAGGCTTGAAGACTTGTCCAGCAAGCGGAGCACGGCGCGCTCGCCGTTGGTGGTCGGGATGATCGAGATACGGATGTCTATTTCACGGTCGGCGTACTTGATGGTCGTGCGGCCGTCCTGAGGTTTACGGCGCTCTGCGATGTCGAGCTTGCCGATGACCTTGATACGGGAAATCACGGCCTCCTGAATGCTCTTCGGAGAGTCCATCAGGTCGTAGAGCACTCCGTCGATTCGGGCGCGAATGCGCAGCTTGTCATCAAGAGGGTGGAAGTGAATATCCGACGCGCGGCGCTTGATGGCCTCAGAGATAGCTGTCGAAACCAGCTTGATAATCGGGGCCTTGTTTGCGATATCCAGAAGATCCTCGGCGCGCTCGATATCGGCTCCGACCGAGGACAGGAAGGCGTCATCGAATTCGTTCATCACGTCGCCGAGGCCCGACGATTGCATCTGGTAACCACGGGCGATGAGCCCCGCGATTTCTTCTTTCAGGGCGAACACCGGTTCAACATCGGCTGCGAGCATTGCCGCGGTCTCATCAAGCGGGCGGAAGTCGAACGGCGAGCCCGTTGCGACGAAGTAAGTGCCGCCGCGCTTGTCGAATGCGGCAATTACGTTATTGCGTGCGAAAGCGAGCGGAACCTTCTCGACAAAGGCCATGGGAATCTCGAACTGCGCGAGGCTGGGGTGGAAGGGGATATCCAGAGCTTCACCCAGCGAACGCAGAACCTGCTCTTCAGTCAGGACACCGTCCTCGATCAGGATGCGATCGGGGGAGCGCCCTCCGGAATCGGTCTCCTCTTTGACCCGCTGCTTGACGGTCTCGTCAATCAGGCCCTTCTTGAAGAGGATCTCAGCAACTTCGATTCTCATTTGCTACCTTCGGAGTTGGGTTGCGGCCGTTCCTTGTTCTTGTCTGCGTCTGTCTTGTCCTTGTTTCCGGCCGCATCGCCCTTTTCCACTTTGTCCTTGTATTCAGTACTGGCGAGCGGATCCTTCTTGGCGCGGGCGCGGTTGAGAAGATCGAGGTTGATAGCAGCATCTCTGGATACGGCAGTCAACTGGTCTTTTGTGGTGATGATCTCGGGCTGCAAGAAAATGTACAGGTTGACCTTTTCCACAGAACGGCTGGTCTTGCGGAAGAGCAGTCCGAGGCCGGGTATGTCGCCCAGCCACGGGACCTTGGAATTGGTCTCGTCGATCTTGTTGCGCGTCATTCCGCCGATGACAACATAGCCGTGATTAGCGACGCCAACCTTGGTGGTTGCCTGACGGATCGTCTTGGCAGGGCGGTTCGCCGAGGAGCCGGCGGCAACATCGAAAGAGAACTGGCTCTGGTAGAACTGCTCGACGAGCTGGTCGATCTCGAGCGAGAGGTAGTCGGCGGAGCGGATGTGCGGCGTGATCGTGAGCTGAATCTTGGCCTCGTAGTCGCCGCCGTAGGTGCTTGTGGAACTGGTGGTCGATCCGCTCGTCGGGTTGGTGATGGTGGAATAGGGGATGGTCTCGGAAATCCGGAGCACGGCCTTCTCGTTGTCGATGGCAAGGATCTGCGGCTCAGCCAGGAGTTCCGTGTCCTTGTCGTTTTGGATCGCCTCGAGCAGGACCGGAATCGCCCAGACTCCGCCGCGGTCGCGCACGATGCCGAAGGTGAAACCGGAGCTGCCTGGAAGGGTTGTGCTCACTCCGGGCACGATGTACTTGTCGGCAGTGCCGAACGTGCTGGCGAACCCGCGGTAGCCGTCGGCAGAGGGCATATCGCCTGATGCCAGCTCGACACCGAGTTCGCGCAGCTTGGACGTGGAGACTTCCACAATGGTCGTGCGGATAAGCACCTGCATCTGCGGGGTATCGAGATCCGCCACCATCTTTTGGATTTCCTCGAATTGAGTCGCGTTCGAAAGGACGATCAGGGCATTCTGGACCTCAAACGCGATTATGACGGGTGCCGGATCGGGAGATGTCTTGTCGACGCCCGCCTTGGCAAAGGCCTCGTTGAGTGGTGTCGAAACGTCCTTCGCGGAGATGTTCTGCAACTTGATCACGTGATACCGGCCAGCCGAAGTGCGCTTGCGGTCGATCTTGGTGATGAACTCCTTCATCTTCTCGACGTCTCCAGTTGTTCCCATCAGGATAAACGAATTTGTTGCGGTATCCGGGATGGCTACCGGCTGAATCACCGATGGAGTGGAAGATGTGGGCTGAGGAGTCGGCCGGGGCTGAGGAGTACCACCGGAAGTCGAACTGACCATGCTGCCGATCGTCTTGACGTACTGGTCCAGATATGTCTTGACGTTGTCAACATTGGCAAACTTCAACTCGATGGTGTCGTAAACGACCTTCGGACCTTCGATGTCCACCTCGTTCAGGATGGTCGCGAGTCGAAGGATGACTGTCTCGTAATCGGTGACGATCACGCTGTTCGACATGGGAACAGCGACGATATTGCGTGTGATAGTGAAGTTTGTCAGCGTGGCGATAGCATCCGTGGCTCCAAGAAAGCGCAGCTTGAAGACCTGCGTGATGATGCGGTCGCGAGCTTTGAGGTTGGCGCGATCCGCGTCTGTATAGAAACCCGTGGACATTCCCAGTCCCTGCTGCAGCGGAACGATCTTGATCACTCCTGCAACTTCGATCATCTGCCAGCCGTTGAGGTTGAGCAGGGTCTCGAAGAGCGGAAGCACGTTCTCCTTCGGAATGGGAACGAAGGAGACATAGTTGATAGTCCCGGCGAAGTTGTCGGGGTAGATGATCGCAACCTTCCGCACCCTGGCGAGGTACTCAACGGCCTTCTTCATGTCCCAGCCGTTGAAGTTGAAGGTGATTCCCTTCTCGGTCTCGACGGGTTCCTGGACATCCTCCTTCTTGTCGCCATCAGGAGGCTTTTCCTCAGCGAAGGCAACCCGCGACAGAGCGCAGGAAAAAGTGAGCAGGAGGTCGGCGCAAAGCAGCGACATCTTTTTCATCTCGGCTCCCGGTTCGATTGCCGATAAACACAACAGTTAGAGGGGTTCTGAGGAACTTGGTTCCTTGCGAATATTCTCGCTTCTTTCAATGAGCTTCAACAAAGCCGGGATCATACCGGCTGCGGAGACCGTTTCCACGGGCTTTCCAGAGGCAAAAAGAACTGCCTTGCCGCGGCCGCAAGCCACGCCAAAATCGCAATCGGCTGCTTCACCGGGCCCGTTGACAACGCAACCCATCACGGCGATACGAAGCGGACGGCAAATCCCTGCCGTGGCAGAGCGGACTTCTTCGACCGCCGCTGCAATGTCAACTTCGCATCTGCCGCAGGTTGGGCATGACAGTATTATCGGCCTGTCGCACAAAATTCCCATCCCGCGAAGTATATTGCAGGCTGCACGGACTTCCTCGATTGGCGGTGCTGTCAGGGATACTCTTATCGTGTCGCCGATGCCGTCCACAAGCAACGAGCCCAACGCGATGTCCGACTTGACGCGCCCTTCGTCGGCCGGTCCCGTGGCAGTCAGCCCCAGGTGCAGCGGATAGTCTGTCCGCAGGGCAACTTCGCGGTAGATCAGCGTATTCGTCAGGACATCGGAAGCCTTGAGCGAAACGACGATATCGTGGAAACCGAACGATTCGATAAGCTGGCAGTACTCGATGACGCCCGAGACCAGCGCTTGCGCAATCGGCCGGTCGTCAGAGCCGTCGCGCCGTCTGATCGAACCGGAATTTGCTCCAACCCGAATTGGAATGCCCCGATCCTTGCACAACGAAACGATGCGGCGGATTTCGCCTTCGTCCTTCAGGTTGCCCGGATTCAGGCGCACCTTGGAAACACCGGCCTCGATTGCGCCGACCGCGAGACGCGGATCGAAGTGTATGTCGGCAACCACGGGCAGTGGAGATGATTTGCAGAACGCCTTCAGAGGCGCAAGTGCATTCGAGTCAGGAACCGCGAGCCTGATAATTCCGCAGCCGGCCTCTGCCAGTCGGGCGGTCTCACGAACGGCGGCCTCGACGTCGGATGGCGGAGATTTGAGCATCGACTGAATCACAATCGGATGCCTGCTGCCGATCGGTACTCCACCGACGACGACGGTACGCGTATGTCGTCTGATCGGGGCGGTCACAGGCTGCCTCCCGAACTGCGCAGGGCAAAAAGGCATTTCTGACTGAGCGGGCATTCCGAACACCGGGGTGCTCTGGCCTTGCAGGTCTGGCGTCCGAGCTTCAGAAGGTTCAGGTGCAGGTCAGCATGCCTGCCCGCCGGAATAAGCGCCGAAAAGCGTTCGTGTTCTTTCACGGTATTATGGTGCGCTTCGAGCAGTCCGACGCGCTCGAAAATCCTGAAAACATGAGTGTCCATCGGAAATACGGGCTTCCCGAACGAGAACAGCAACACGACATATGCAGTCTTTATTCCGACTCCGGGAAGCGAGACGAGGAATTTCTGAGCCTCGCAGACATCCATCTTCCGGCATTTCGTGAGACAATCATTGCCAAGAACCTGGCCGAGTATTGCCTTGATGCGCGGGGCTCGCGTGTTAGAAAGGCCAGCGGGGCGCAGGATATCGGCAAGGACCGATACAGGTGCATCGGCCACCGCCTGCCACGAAGGATATCGAGACTTCAGGGCACCGAACGCCGCATCGCGATTTGCGTCGGACGTATTCTGGGAGAGCACGGTCCGAATGAGTTCATCGACTGGATCGGCTGGCACGGGCGCCGGGGTGCCGAATTTGGAGGAAAGCGCGTCGGCCATCCAGACAAGCATAGTCGGCAGAGAGGAGGCGTCAGTCCTTTTTGCTCGGGCGGGCATCAGCCGGCTTTCTCTGTGGACAGACCGGCCAGAACATGCTCATTCAAAGCGCCCTTGCGGTAGGCTATAAGAAGGGTTTTGACCACTGCATCGTCAACCTTCTTGCCTGCCAGCATCTTCAGATCGACAAGCGCGCTGCTGATGCTCTTGGGCGTCTTTTCAGGGACAATCGGGAACAGCATCTCGTCGAAGACGTTTGCCGCGCAGATTATTCTGCCTCCGAGCGGAATCTCCTCGCCCTTCAGCCCCTTGGGCAGGCCGGAACCATCCCAGAATTCGTGATGTGTCTCGACCATCGGGATGATATCTTCAAGGCCCACGATCGTCGACAGAATCTTCACTCCGAGTTCGACGTGTTCCACGATGGGCTTTATTACGCCGTGATTGATGGCCCTCTGGGTCTCGACGATGTTGTCGTTCTGTCCCAGTCTGCCGATATCGTGAAGGAGACCCGCAAGGTAGATGTCGTTGACCTCGACCGCACTGAGCCCCATATATTCCGCAACCACGCGGCTGATCTGGCCGACTCGTTCGCTGTGCCCCATCATAAGGGGGTCGTGGTAGTCAATCGCCTTGGCAAAGGCCTTGACGGCAGATCTGACAATATCGCGGTACTTGGTCTGGTCCAGGTGTTCCATCACGAGACCCATCTGCAGCCCGAAGATACTCGCGATCTGGAAGTCCTCAGGCGAAAAGACACCGTTGAGTCCGTCGTAACCGAGGTACAGGCATCCCTTGGGCAGACCCATGATAAGCATCGGCACGCAGATGACCGAATGGACATCCTGTTCATAGACACTGGACTGGCTTGAGAATCTCTTGTCGCCCATGGCATCAGCGATCAGGACGGGCTTGAGGTTCTTGATGCAGTAGTGGAGGATAGCATCGGCGATCTTCGCGCTGCTGCCTGCCTTCGAGTGATGCGTTTCAATCTTGAACCTGTTCGCGTCGGGGTCGTAAGAGACGATGGCGGTGAGGTCGCACCCGATTTTGCCGCCGATGAAGCTGACTGCTTTCTCGAGGTAGAGTTTGCTGCTGCGCTCTTCCACGCCTATCCGCATGAACTGGCCTACCCAGCCAAGATCTCTCTGAAGGGGAGACTCCCCTTCGGGAACTTCCATGCTTGGATTCATCACGTCTTCGTCGTTTTCGCCGACCATGAAGTCCTGAAGGATGTAGTCGCTCTCTTCGACCGCTCTGAGTGTCGCCTGGGAACTGTCGAAAACCAGGATCGTACTGCCGACTTTCACCACATCGCCTTCGCGCAACAACGTTTCCGTGACAGGGCCGTCGTTCACGTATGTGTAGCCGTCATGCGCAAGGTTGCGGATAAAGTACATCTCGCCGATCCGATAGATGCGGGAATGGAGAGATTCCACCTTGTTGTCATACAGCCTGATATCAGACTCTTCGCCCTGCCCGATGAGCAGGCCGACGTCGCGAATTTCGTATACGGTTCCCCTTTGCGGGCCGTTCTTTACTCGTATTGCCGGCATTACTTCGTTTCCTGTTCCGGCTGTCCTTCGACAGCACTTTCCTCGGCCTGTACCTCATCCTCGCTCTTGGGGCGCAGAAGAGGGAACAGAACAACATCGCGGATGCTCGACCTGCCGGTGAGCAGCATCACGAGCCGGTCAATTCCCAGTCCCATTCCGCCGGCGGGAGGCATGCCGTGTTCCAGCGCCCTGACGTAGTCCTCGTCAATTCTGCCGATCGTTTCCTCACTGCCTCGAGCAATCTGATCATTGAAGTTCTTGCGCTGGATGCACGGGTCGTTCAGTTCGGTGTATGCGTTGCACAACTCCATGCCTGAAACGAAAAGCTCGAACCGCTCAACTAACCGCGGATCAGAGGGCAGGGGACGGCACAGCGGAGTGGTCGCAGCAGGATGATCCAGAACAAACGTAGGCTGAACGAGATTGGGCTCGACCAGAAGCTCGAACAATCCCTGGAGGACGAAGTCATGTTCCTTCGGCATATCCTCGGCCTTGAACCCGGCACCGATGAGTCGCTTCTTTGCCGCCTCGGTATCCCACGGGTCAATGCCGGAGGCCTCAGCGACAAGATCGATGAAGCGTGCGCGCCGCCACGGCGGCCGGAAGTTGATTACTCGCCCTGCGTATTCGATCTCGAACTTGCCCAGCACTCGCTCACAGATGCGAGAAACCACTGCCTCGCAGTGCTCCATCATTACGTTGTAGTCGGCGTATGCCTCGTATACCTCAGCCATGGTGAATTCAGGATTGTGACGGGTGTCGATCCCCTCGTTGCGGAAGCACCTGGCGATCTCGAACACCTTTTCCATCCCGCCGACGAGAAGCCGCTTGAGGAAGAGCTCGGGCGCGATTCGCATGTAAAGGTCGATATCGAGGGTGTTGTGATGCGTGACGAACGGCTTGGCGGAGGCGCCACCGGGTATCGACTGCATCATCGGCGTTTCGACCTCAAGGAATCCCTTTTCCTCGAAGTAGCGTCGAAACTCGCTGACGATCATCGACCTCTGCCTGAAGACTTCGAAGGAGTCGCGATTGGCAATCAGGTCGAGATAGCGGCGGCGATATTTGATTTCGACATCCCGCAGGCCGTGCCACTTCTCGGGAAGATGACGCAGCGCCTTGGCGAGCAACCGGTAAGATGACGCAAAGACGGTGATTTCGCCGAGCCTGGTCTTGCCGACTTTTCCATCAACTCCGACGATGTCACCGACCTCTATGAAGGCAAACTGGTCAAACGGAGCGTCTCCGATATCCTGCTTTCTGACGTAGCACTGGATTCGCCCGGTCGCGTCGATAATATCGAAGAACTTGCTCTTCCCGTGGTCACGCAACGCTGCAATGCGTCCGGCAACGCGAATTTCCTTGCCTTCGAGAGACTCGAACGAAGAGCGAACGCGCGCAATTTCGGCGATATCCGACAGTCGGGAGCCATACGGACTTACCCCGGCCGCGATAAGGGCGTCAAGCTTGGTTTGGCGGTCGGAATCTGGAGTCTGGGTCATTTGAACCTCTTTAGATACCCGGCAATTGTATGTTTCCGCCCCTTCCGGTCAAGCAAACGGGCCGGTGAGGGCTTTTTTCGCAGCAACCGGAAAAGGGGTGCAACCACTGAAATGTATGGGAAAATGTGCTTGACAGGTTGTTGATGCGTCCTACAATATGGACGATGGTGTTCTCTAGAGCGAGAATGCAGGAGGAATCTATGCGATTCAGTCTGTGGACGGTGCTTCTGTACGCAGCCTTTTCGGCGGTTCTGGGCCTTTCTCCCGCCTCTGCAACAACATGGGGACCGACTCCGAACTCGTTCGGATACTATGCGGTCAACACTGTCGGAGAGGGCGGAAATTACTATTATTTCCGACCGGTCAACAATCCCTGCTCGAACGTCCAATTCGGGAATGCGTACCCGATGGACGATTCTTTCTGCTCCAACAACACCACCTCGAACCCAGCGCCGATGCCCATCGGCTTCAAATTCCGCTTCCTGGGAATCGAGTACGACTCGGTGTACATCTCCACGAATGGAGAAATATGCTTAGTCAACACCGACACAGCATCCGCATTCTACAACGCCAACAAGTACACTGAGAATGACCCGACAGCCTCCTTCCGTTGGGACATCAGCCTTGCCCGTGCTCCCACATTCACCGCCAGCGGTGATCCCATACCAACGATTGGTGTGTGGATGGAAGACATGGACTGCAAGCGCGCCAGCCTGTACTACGGCAACAACTCGGCTGGCACTGCCGAACTCGTGATAACCTGGAGCGGAATGAACTTCCTCAACTCCCAGATCACCAGCTCTATCACATGTCAGTGCGTCATAATGGCCAACGGCAAAATCCTTCTGCAGTACTACGCATCTCTGAACGAAACCGATTCGACCAATGGTTCCGCCGACCCCGGCGTAGGGCTTTACGGTCCCGATCTTACCGGTGCGGTCAGCATGCTGGCAATATACCAGAACAGCGTTAACACTGACGGCTATCCTAACCCGTATACCTGTTACACAGTATTTCCTCCTCCACCTCCCCCGACCATTACTGTGGCGACGCCTAACGGTGGAGAAAGCTACTTCATTGGCGATTCACTTCTGGTCACTTGGACTGTCACTAACGGCCCGCTGACACAGGGCGCGGATATCGAATGGTCGCGCGACGGCGGCTTCACATGGGCCGTTATTGGAACGGGCATTACTGACAATAATGGTGGCTCGTACACTTGGGTAATCACGGGAACTCCGTCTACCCAATGCATGGTTCGAGTCTCCGATACATCGTTCCCATCGTACCGGGATGCTTCGGACGGTCTTTTCTCCGTGTCATATGCCGCCCCGGCATTTGCGATTGTCGAACCATCAGGAACGGGGACGCTGGACTTCACGGTAGGCGACACCATGACAATCCGATGGACGGCCACTACGACGGTGGGCAACTCCGCTACGCTCGAGATATCTCGAAACTACGGAGTTTCCTGGACAACTATCGCCACGAATATCAGTCCCAAGACAACCAGTTTCTTCGACTGGGTCATTACTTCGCCGCACTCAAGCGGCAACAGGACCTGCTTTGTCCGCATCCGCGACAACCTGGGGACTGTAGCAGTGAACCAGCAGCCGTTCGCGATCTTCGATGTCCAGCAGTTCAACATCACATATCCCGTCGGCGGCGAGACGGTATTCATCAGCACGCCCGCCAAGATTCTCTGGCAAACTCAGGGACTGGTCGGCTTCTTTGTTACGATCGAGTTGTCTCGCGACGGCGGAATCAACTGGGAGACAGTTACCGGCGGTACGAACAACGACGGCGAATATGACTGGACGCCCGTGGGTCTTTCCTCCTC
>Ga0265297_10007240_pt1 | contig 15500 bp, 6 predicted proteins | sample Munlanlwell13791_FD_192502 | JGI IMG/M metagenome (GOLD analysis project Ga0265297, IMG submission 192502) | Leachate microbial communities from a municipal landfill in Southern Ontario, Canada - Leachate well 137-91 | ecosystem: Engineered > Solid waste > Landfill > Unclassified | place... | reverse complement strand
CACAACCTATACCGGCTCGGGGGCCATCATTAAACTTTTGGAGACCTTTGGAAGGGCCAACATCCTCTCTACGCCTCAGATCGCCGCGATTGACGGTCAGGAGGCCAAGATCATGGTGGGGAGCAAGGAGGCCTACACCACTTCCAGCGTCACCCAAAGCCAGGCGACCACAACCACAGCTCAACAGGTCACCTTCGTAGACGTAGGAGTCACGCTGCACGTGACCCCGACGATCAACGCCGACGGCATGATCACGATGAAGATCAAACCGGAAGTGAGCTCGGTCACGCGCTTCCTGAAGACCTCTCAAGGGGACGAGATCCCGATCGTGGAGAGCACCAACGCGGAGACCACGGTGATGGTCAAGAATGGGTCGACGGTGTTGATCGGTGGGCTCATGAGCAGCCGCAGGGTAAAGTCGCGTCATGGGATCCCGCTTATTTCACGAATCCCGGTGTTGGGACTCTTGTTCCGTTCAACTGACGATACGGTGCAGAACTCGGAATTGGTGGTCTTGCTGACTCCTCATATTATGAGCGGCGAAGAAAACTTCCCGGGCACGCACCCATCCTCTGTGGCCAGCGTCACCCTTCCTCCTTACGGGAAGCTCTCAGAGGAGATAATCCAGACATCGGAATATGGAACCGCTCCGACGGATGAGAAGAAAACATCTAAAAAGAAAAAACGGAGATTCCATTGATGAAGAAAATGAAAATAATCCTAATATTTTTTTTCATGATGCTGGCCTTTCAAGCCTCCGCCGAAGAGTTGAGCAGTGCGGATAGGTTTCAAGCGGAATCGTGGATGACGACCATTAAAATTCTCTGGAAAGTAGGGGACTACTCCACGCTTCAGCATTACTGTGATAAGGTTGTCCGGTTTTACCCTGGGACCGATTATTCCTCAGAGGCGTTGGAGTATCTGATGAAGAGCAGTGATCCGAAAAAAAACCGCAGGAGGGAGATGATCCGGAACGACCCGGCCCTCACCCTCGGCATGTGAATTCGTCAGGAAACGAACTTATAGCCGATACGATGGACCGTGACGATGTGGGTCGGCTTTGACGGATCGTCTTCCAGTTTAGTCCGCAAATTCCAAATATGGGTGTCGACGGTCCGCGATGTGACTTCCTTTCCCCAGATTTCCGCCAGGATGCGGTGCCGGCTGACCGGGACGCCTGGGTATTGGAGCAGCAGCTTCAGGATCGTGAATTCGTTTGCGGTAAACTTCAACGTCTTCCCGTTTTTGATCGCTTCGTATTTTTGAAAATCGATTTTAATGTCTCCGAATGTCGCAGCCTCCAGCGGGGGGGCTGCGGTCCGCCTGAGCACCGCCTTGATCCTCAACATGAGCTCTTGGGGACTGAACGGTTTGCTGACGTAGTCGTCGGCCCCAAGCTCCAAGCCCAACACCTTGTCGCTTTCTTGGATGCGGGCGCTCAAAATGATGATTGGGATCTTGTTTTTCTTTTCCTTGAGACGGCGGCAGACATTGAAACCGTCCAGCCCCGGCATCGTGATGTCCAGGATGATGAGATCTACTCCCCCTTTTTCCGCCAATTTCAGGCCGGCTATGCCGTCGCACGCGGTTTTCGTCTGGTATCCATCCATGGTCAGGTTGTCCACCAACCCTGTGAGGATATTTTGATCGTCTTCGATAAGGAGTATCGTCGCCATATCAGTTGATGGGGAGCAGAATTTGGAAATCGCTTCCCTTTCCCTCCTCACTGTTGACTTTGAGATGGCCGCAGTGGGCCAAGACCGCATGCCGGACAAGGGCCAGGCCCAATCCGATCCCTTCCCGATTTTTGACCTCCGGGCGCTCACCCCTGTAATACTCCCGAAAGATAGCCGTCATTTCTTTTTTCGGGATCCCGATCCCCTGGTCGCAGACCGAAAGAGACACCCTGTTATTTATTTTAGAGAGAACGACCCGGATTTGCGACCCTGTCGGAGAATATTTGACGGCGTTGGAGAGAAGGTTGATGAGGGCCTGGGAGATCGAAGCGGCATCGATCTTGAGCATCGGTATGGATCGGTCAAGGACGTCCAGCGTGATCTGATGTGTATTGCCTATGAGGGTGGATTGAAATCGCTCGACAGTCTCCCGGACTACCGACACAAGGTCCTCGAGGTTTTTTTGATACCTTCGCCGTCGATTTGTGATGCGGGAGAAATCGAGGACATTGCAGGCCAGCTGATCCAGTTTTTTGCTCTCTGCCGATATGATCCGATAATATTCTCTTCGTTTCTCCTCATTTTGAACCCGGTCGCTTTCCAGCATCTCCGAGAACATTCGGATAGAGGTCAGCGGTCCTTTGAGATCATGAACCAGATGTGAAATAAGCTCTTCCTTGATCTCCGTCTTGCGCCACCTGCGGAACAGTTCTCCCAAGGTGAGCAGACCTCCCAGAAGGATGGCGAAGGCGGACAGGCCGACGACTCCGAAATGTGTTGATATTCGTTCCTTGATGGTTTTGATCTCCTTTAAAATCGCAGGATATCGTTCATAGATGGCGATTTTGTAGGGAAGACCGGCAACGTCTGTCTGGTAGGTGGGGGGGCCGAAGTCTTCTTCCCAGCTGGTCCCGTCCACGGCCCGTCCTTCGCGGTCAAAGATCATCACCTCGTTTTTGAAGAGGAGGGTGTTCTTGAAAAGCAGCGGTTCGATTTTCGCGGGGTCGGCGAGCGATGCCTTGGGGACTTTCTTCAGAGAGGTGTTTATGTCATCCACAACGATCTGGGCCATCGCCTGGTACTTTTGCAGCATGGTTTTTTCCAGAAAATCCCGTTCACCCCTGACTGCCAGCAGGCTGAAATGGACCAACAGAAACGTTGGGATCAGGACGGTCAAAAGAAATAGGAAAAACAGTTTGAGTTTCATTGCGAGTCAGGTTTGTTGATGGTGGCGGTTTGGATCGCCTGCCGGAGCTCATTTAACTTAAAGATCAAAACAGCCCTTTCCTGGCTGAGCTTTTCCACTTCCCGGTTCAGCTCCACGAGGCGCTGTTCTTTATCCGGGTCCTGTGTCAACTCGCGGAGGGCCCGGATCGTCTCCTGCGCGTTGGCAAAGTTGGCCTGCAGATCTTTGATAGTATTCAGGAGACGATTCTTCTCTGCGTCGAGGTTTTTTCGGTCCTGCTCGCTTTCTTCGAGTTTTGTCTCCGCGAGCCTTGTTTTTGACCAAAGACGATATGTTTCTTGAAAAGGACCCACTGTCACTGCAAAAACCACCGCCCCCGTGAGCGTAACTGTATAAACAATGAGTAAAATTCGAGCAATTTTTGCCACAAAAGGAAACCTCATATTTTTGGGTCAAAAATTTAACATGGGGGGCTTCACATGTCCACAACATCATAATATATCAACATAATATCAGTATATTTAATGCCTAACCAAGAAATTGTTGCAATATTGTTTAAATGTGGCAATTAAAATAACCATCTTAAGGAGGCGGTTATGTATTTGACTCGTTTGTTTGTCGGAATAATGGCGGTTTTGGCTATCAGCTCCTCTGTTTTTGCCGCCTCTTCGTTGGAAAAAAGCCAGTGGCGGGTCGAGCTGACGGAGGAGGGCTCGCAGGTTGCTCAATTCATCGATAAGGTCACCTTTGACGATGGAAAGATTAATTCGGCGATCTTTGAACGCAAAGGATTCCCGCCCTCTTCCTACGATTCCACGGAAAAAGGAGACAATGTAGCCTGGGAGGCGAAGCAGCAGGGCGAAACCGACGGCAATATCGGTTGGCAAGGCGAACTGCAGGGCGATGCCATGACCGGGACTTTGATCTGGAAAAAACCTGATGGAAAGACCGTCAAATACGCTCTTATGGGCAGTCCGATCCTGAGTGAAGAACCGGCTGCAGAATCAGCAGAATCAGCAACATCGGCTGTCTCCCAATCTGTTCCCGCCATCAAGGGATGGTTTGAGGGATGGTTTGGATGTTCGCTCGTGCGATGACACCCCATATCTTGTCATCATTTTGACAAGTGTTTGATGTATCTTTGACCTCCGCTTGACCCTTTCTTGGCTTCCCCTTGAAGCTTTCTTGAGACAATCTTTAGATCAATTGACAGTCAATTTTGCGCCGAGAGGCGTATATTTATGAGTGATTATTGATCGAAGCTGTAACTATCACGGGGGGAGCCATGAAGCTTCGCAGTGTCGCTATCCTTCTTTTTTTCGCAGCAGTTTTCGGACTCTTGTACAGTTTTCCAGCTGCATCGCAGGATGTCGGTGTCATCGAGGAAGAGCTGGGGCCCGAATTTCCGCAGATCACCCTGAAGTTTTCCGGAAACAGCTGTGAGATCAATCTCAACGAGTCGGAGCTGCTTCATGTGAAAGGGGTCCTCGGCGTAGACATTGAGTCGAAGCCGGGCAAAATAGTCGTCACGTATGATCCTGCCAGAACGGGCGTCGCGAAACTCCTGGGAGCAATCGGGAAGAAAAAGGGCGGATGCGTTGCTTCCGAAGATGTTGCTGGTGTTAAGACCGGTGAAGACAAGGGCAAGTAAGAGAGGCAGATAAAAAACTATGTCGCGCTGGTTGAACAAAAAGTTCGGTACAAGCTGGGGGGCGGCCAAATGGTCCATACTCCTCGGCATTTCCGTACTTTCCCTATGCCTTGTCGTCTACCTCTCGGTTGTATTTGCCACCACCACCACATGGAATTTATCAACGGCGGGGGACTACCAGTGTGAAAAGACGGATAATAACTTTGAGGCCTGTTCGTCCTCCGCTAGGGCGACTGCCGCGGGACCGACCGACGAAATTATCGTGGTCGGAGGCGTGGCAAAGCTGGTGAATGACTATACTGTTACGCAAAACACCGAAGCGCTCTTCGATACGGGGACATTCAGCAACACCGAATCGGTCTCCGGTCCCGACGGCGTCCAGTTCACCCAGGCGGTCGTCGATGCCGCTTCTGCCGGTAGCCCGGCGACCGGCACCTACACATCCTTGATCTTTAACAGTGGTATTCCGACCACGACCTGGAAGACGTTGACCCATAGCCGGGCTCTACAGTCTGGCACTCCCCCTGCCACGTTTGCCAATGTGGCAACGGTGACATCTTCCATCGTAACGGTCATCCAGAACTTTGCTGTCGCCGACTTCAATCGCGACGGGGCCATTGACGTCGGGATCAACGCTGAGAGCACTAGTACCGATTCGACATTCTTTTGGTATCAAAATGCCAATCCCCCACCGAATCCGTTCACAAAGCGTTGGATCGTCGACGACACCGGGCCGACTGGCTCCCCCTGTACTGGGAGCGACGGGATCTCGACCTCAGGGACCGGTGTCCCGCCGCGGCCCTTGTTTTTCGATTTTGACAATGACCTGGACCCCGACGTTGTTGATCCCCGCACTAGGATCAACAACGGGTCCGCCCTCTTTTACAATGAGAACCCTTATTCTTCCGGTGGTGGGGCTACGATCGACCCGCCGGAATGTTTTGCCCTCTCTGGTCTGAACCGGCGTATGCTCGATGATGCCGAAGCGGCGAACATCAATTTAGACGTTTATCCGGGGAACGATAACTACAAAAAAGGGCGGGATATCTTGGATGTCGTCGGTGCCGAAGACGGCATCGGTGATGGAACCGCCTTACGTCCGACAGGAGGGATCTTCTGGTATAGAAACGACGGGACCACCGCCCCCGATACCCCGGTCTTTGGGTCCCGCTCGATCGATGCGTGTGCCAATCCGGCAGCGGCGATCTCATTAACCGGTCCCAAAACGGTTACGACCGGTGATCTGGATAATGATGGTGATATTGATGTCGTCGCTGGCTGGCCCACCAACTCGATCGCTTGTATTCGTCCCGACGGAACGACCCGCCCTGCAGGAAATTCGGAGGTCCGTGGTTATATTAATAATAATGATTGGGATCCCCCCACCTGGTCGCCGGCGGCGGTCCATAATGTCTCCCCCCCAGGATTTAGGATCTACGATATAGCCGGCAGTTCGGCTTCTTACTCCGTAATGATGTTCACGGCTGACATCGATAGTGACGGGTTTCTTGATGTCGTCCAGACCGAGACATATACCGATGATATTCTTTGGTTTGAGAACCCCTGCGTCACCAACCCCTGCCCGCTCAATGAGATCACCGGGGCCTGGACCATGCATAATAATATCGACAACGCGAACGCGAATACCTACTCGATCGATGTTGGGGATATTGATTTGGACGGGGATATTGATATCGTGGCCGCTTCAAACGGTACTGCGGCCACCAGCGTCCGTTGGTATGAGAACACCGCCGGCGATGGCTCTGCCTTTACCAAGCGGACCATCGCCACCGGGGCCGCTGCCTATTCGGTGAAGCTTGCCAATTTGACAGCGCCGGAAGGAGACCGGGCCCCTGACATCGTTGCGACAAGGGTTAGCGGAACGACGTATGTCGTCTGGTATAAAAACACCACCCCGAATTCAAACATTCGGTTCCAGGTCCGTTCCTGCGATGACGCCTCCTGCGATACCGAGATTTTCGTAGGTCCTGACGGGACCGATAAGACCTTCTATACCCCCGACGGTGTCACCGGGACGATCGTCGAAAATTTAAAGGTTCCGGATAATCAGTATTTCCAATACAAGTTTTTCTTCTACAGCAATAAAGGGGATGCGACCCCAGAGATGAATCCCAAGCTCACGAGCGTAGCGGTCAATTATGCCCGGACATATTATACCGACAAACCGTCGATTTATCCGGAGACACCCATCACCTACAGCCGTATAACAGATTTCGACGCGACGTTAGGACCTGGAAATGAGGCGGGGGCGACCGTTACGTATCAGATCTGCAGATACGCGGCTGCCTGCTATTACTGGAACGGCTCCACCTGGGCCACCGCCGCATCGGCCGCTGATAGCAATGACGCGGCCACGATCAAACTCAATATTGGGAGCTTTGAGGATGTTATCGGTCACGGTTCCGGCCAGTCCTCCTCCTATTATTTCAAGGCATTCCTCGACTCGGACGGAACGGCGCTTGCGGAACTAGATCAGGTGGTGGGCGAGTCGGACGTGATATCTTTGGGCGTCCTCACCAACCCTGACGCCGATGCCACCTATGGAGTCGACGATTCCGTCGCGATCGCCTGGTCTTCTTATGATTGTGAGGGGACCCCCTGCGGTACGCTGCGTCTTGAGTATTCAGTAGACTCGACCAACGGCAGCGATGGGGCGTGGACATTGATCACCGAGTTGGACGGGGTCACAAATGGTACTCCTTCCAGCCCCGCAAGCTTTAACTGGCTGATTCCGGGTGGAGCTCAGTCTGGGGTGAGCTGCGCTCCTCCAACTACCTTGACCGATTGTACGAGCGTCCGAGTCAAGGACAAGAATGTGCCGGTCATCATGCAATGGTCGGGCCGGTTCAAGGTGACGGGGATAACCGGAGGCCTTTTCACCGTCAACAACCCGACCGGGACCGATGTCTTCGTCGTCGGCGATCCGATGACGATCAACTGGAATTATTCCGGCAGCATTACCGAACCGGTTCGTTTGGACTACACCCTGGATAACGGAAGCGACGGCTATGCGAACAACATCGACACCGGTCTTTCAAAGGGATCCGGCGGGGCAGGCTCCTACAACTGGTCCTCTATCCCAAATTCCGCCGTATCGGCGCAGGCAAAGATCAGGATCAGGGACAGTGCGGGAACGCCGATAGATGGATTTTCGTCCGGAAATTTCAAGATCAAGGGTATTACGGAACTGAAAACCCCCAGCCCCGGCATGGCGGCAGGCGAGATCTGGGCAGTGGGGGTATCGAGAAAGATTGAGTGGAAGACCACCGGTTTGATCCCGAACGTAAAACTCCAGTATTCGCTGCTCGGTGACTTCACGGACGCCGTGACCATCGATACCGTAGCCGACACCACGAACGATTGCAGCCTCACCAATGGCGATTCGACCGGGTGCTATAATTGGACGATTCCAGATGTTGCCTCGAGCGCCATGAAGATCCGGGTGGTCGATTCCCGGGCTGGGCTTGAAAACTATTCTGGGGTGGAGAGGTCGACAAACGCTTTCACCGTGCGCGGGTCGATCTATCTGAATCAGACCGGAGACACCCCGGTCTCCAGCACCATCTGGCAGGTCGGAACCAACGTCATGTTCAACTGGCACTCGTCCGGCGTCGGCGCCATCCCCAACGTAAAGATCGAGTACTCCAAGTCGGGCGGCGCGCTTGCCGATTGGGAGACGGTCGCTGCCTCTGCGACGAACGGCCAGAACGGCTCCTGCACGCCTCCTGCGAACGTCGGGAGTTTGGTCGGCGGCTGTTATGAATGGGGAATGACCGCCAGCCCAGACCGGATTTCAACAGGTCCTAAGGTCCGCATCAGTCACTCGACCGATACGAACGTCACCGTCACTTCCGATCCATTCACGGTAAAAGGGTATCTCTTGGTCACCGAGCCCGGCAACACCGTGACCTCGGTCACCGCCGATCAGGACACCCCGAACATCACGTGGAATTCCATCGGCAACATCGCGTCGGTGAACCTCTATTACTCGGTCGACGGCGGCGACTGGAACCTGATCACCACGGGTGGCGCGACTTTGAACGATGGCAGTGAAGCTTGGACTGTCCCCTCCGGTGCGGTCGGCAAGAACGTGACAATCAAGGTGGCGGACGCCGACATCGTCAATCACCCTGTCACCGAGGCGGAATCGGATCCCTTTGACGTCAAGGGTAAGCTTGCATTCAGCAGCATACCCAGCGGGACGATCACCGTGAGCCCGCCGAACCAGACGCTGGAGTGGAGCAAGAGCAGCACGGTCACAAATATTGGTCTCTACTATAGCATCGACGGAGGAGGGAGCTGGGAGCTGACGGACAGCGGGACTCTCGTCTCTCCTTACGCATGGACGGTCCCCGCTGGGGCGGTTGACAAGGAGGTCTCTCTCAAGATCGTCGATCTGGACGGCGTGGGCGGTAGTCCCACCCATCCGGTTTCCGAAGATGACACAGTAGCCACTCCATTTGCCGTCAAGGGAAAGATCACGCTGGGCGACCTCCTTACGGGAGAAACCCCCCTGGCCGGCCTGACCATTGCGGTTGGGGACTCGATCACGATGGATTGGACAGATTCCGGCATCACCACCTTCGATCTTTTCTACAAGATCGGAGCCGGTTCGGATACACCGATTGCCGCCTGCACAGGGATCGCGACCAACAGCTGCACGTTTAACGCCCTCTCGGACATGGTGGGCAGCAACGTCACCCTGATCGTCAAGGACGCGGACACGGCAAACCATCCCGCCACCGCATCTGCTTACTCTGATTCGTTCAACGTGAAAGGTGCGCTTACGATCATAGCGCAACCTGTCCCTGCCGATGACACCGCAAAGAGCGTTGGAGACGGTGTCTCGATCGGTTGGAGCACAACCGGCAATATCACCTCGTTCGATGTCTGGTATTCGGTTGACGGCGGTGCGGAGGTAAAGGCCAACAGCAGCCCGATTGCAAGTTCGCCGTACGTCTTCCCGGCAGGCATACTCCCCGGGATGATAGGAAACAACGTCCGGTTGAAGGTGAAGGACGCCAACTTGAGCAACCCGGAGACCGCCTCAGCCGCCTCCAACTCGATGGATGTGAGCGGAACGGTTGCGATCTCCACTCAGCCGGCCAATGCAGGCGAGACACTTACGATCGGAGGGGCCAACCGCACGATCGAGTGGTCTGACGTCGGCATCACGAACTTCGACGTGGTTTACAAGATCGGCGCCGGCTCGGAGAACGCGGTCACCGGCTGCAGCAACATCGCGGCCAACACCTGTACGTTCGCGCTGGCGGACGCCATGGTGGGCAAGAACCTCACTGTCATAGTGAAGGATGCGGACACCACGAACCATCCGCAGGTGGCCTCTCCGCCGGTTTCGAACGCCTTCAACGTGAAGGGCGCGCTCACGATCACGACCCAGCCCGCCCCCGCCAACAACACTCCGAAGGTGGTGGGTAATTCGGTCTCGATGAACTGGAGCGCGAACGCCACGACGGTCAATTCGTATCATCTGTATTATGTGATCGGCGGGGCGGAGACGTACGTCAACTACCACGGCGACAGCTCACCGATCCTCGCTGCCCAGCTTCCCGTAAGCTTCAATCTGCTGCCTGAGATGGTGGGAACCGGAGTCAGTTTGAAAGCGTATGACGCGAACGCGGATCATCCTGTCACGGCCTCCGCTCTGTCGAATTCAATGGATATCAGCGGCACGATTCCGATCACGAGCCAGCCGGTGCCGGCGGATGACACCGCTAAGAACGTTGGGGATAATATCTCGATAAGTTGGAGCGGTCCGTCAGGCATCATAAATTATGATGTCTACTATTCGATAGACGGCGGGGCTGACGTGGCGATCGCAGCCTGCAATGACATCCCAGCGGCCACTTCGGCATGCACGTTCAGCATTTTGCCGGCGATGGTGGGCAATAATGTCAGGTTGAAGGTTAAGGATTATGATCCTGCGCATCCTGTCACGGTCTCTTCCGGATCCAACTCGATGGATGTGAGCGGAACGATCGCGATCACGGCGCAGCCTGCAAACGCTGATGAGACATTGACGATCGGAGGGGCCAACCGCACGATCGAGTGGTCTGACGTCGGCATCACGAACTTCGACGTGGTTTACAAGATCGGCGCCGGCTCGGAGAACGCGGTCACCGGCTGCAGCAACATCGCGGCCAACACCTGTACGTTCGCGCTGGTAAGCGCCATGGTGGGCAAGAACCTCACCGTGATCGTGAAGGATGCGGACACCACGAATCATCCGCAGGTGGCCTCTCCGCCGGTTTCAAACGCCTTCAACGTGAAGGGCGCACTCACTATCACGACCCAACCGGTTCCAGCCAACAACACGCCGAAGGTGGTGGGCGATTCGGTCTCGATGAACTGGAGCGCGAACGCCACTACGGTCAATTCATATCATCTGTATTATGTTATCGGCGGTGCGGAGACGTACGTCAATTACAACGGAGACAGCTCCCCGATCCTCGCTGCTCAGCTTCCCGTAAGCTTCAATCTGCTTCAGGCCATGGTCGCTACGGGAGTTAGCTTAAAGGTGTATGATGCTAACGCTGACCATCCGGTAACGGTCTCTGCACTGTCGAATTCGATGGATATCAGCGGCGCGATACCGATAACGAGCCAGCCGGTGCCGGCGGATGACACCGCGAAGAACGTTGGAGACAGCGTCTCCATCGCGTGGAGCGGGCCGTCGGGTATCGTAGGATACGACGTATACTATTCGATCGACGGCGGTGCGGACGTGGCGATCGCAGCCTGCAATGACATCCCAGCGGCCACTTCGGCATGCACGTTCAGCATTTTGCCGGCGATGGTGGGCAATAATGTCAGGTTGAAGGTTAAGGATTATGATCCTGCGCATCCTGTCACGGTCTCTTCCGGATCCAACTCGATGGATGTCAGCGGAACGATCGCGATCACGGCGCAGCCGGCTGGCGCGGATGAGATACTGACGATCGGCGGCGCGAACCGCACGATCGAGTGGAGCGATGTCGGCATCAGTAATTTTGACGTGGTTTACAAGATCGGCGCAGGCTCGGAGAACGCTGTCAGCGGCTGCAGCAATATCACGGCCAACAGCTGCACGTTCGCGTTGGCGGACGCCATGGTGGGTAAGAACCTCACCGTCATCGTTAAGGATGCGGACACCACGAATCATCCGCAGGTGGCCTCTCCGCCTGCTTCGAACGCATTCAACGTGAAGGGTGTGCTCACGATCACTACCCAGCCTGTCCCCGCCAATAACACTCCGAAGATGGTGGGCGATTCAGTCTCGATGAACTGGAGCGCGAACGCCACGACGGTCAATTCGTATCATCTATATCATGTGATCGCCGGAGTGGAGACTTACCTCAACTACAACGGCGACGGCACTCCGATCGAATCAGGCGATCTTCCGATCAGCTTCAACCTGCTTCCGGAGATGGTGGGTACGGGAGTGAGCCTTAAGGTGTATGATGCGAACGCGGATCATCCTGTTACGGCCTCCGCTCTGTCGAATTCGATGGACATCAGCGGCACGATCTCGATCACGGGTCAGCCGGTGCCGGCAGACAATACTGCGAAGAGCGCCGGCGATTCGCTGTCTATCGGTTGGAGCGCTAACGGTAATATCACGCAGTTCGATCTCTACTATTCGATCGACAGCGGGGCGGATGTAAAAATCAACGCCAGCCCGCTCACCACTTCTCCGTATACTTTCCCGACCGGGATTTTGCCCGCGATGGTTGGAAACAACGTGCGTCTGATTGTGAAAGACGCCGATCTGAGCCACCCTGTGATCGCATCTACCGCTTCGAACTCGATGGATGTGAGCGGAACGATCGCGATCACGGCGCAGCCGGCCAACGCGGATGAGATACTGACGATCGGCGGTGCGAACCGGACGATCGAGTGGAGCGACGTCGGTCTCACCAACTTCGACGTGGTCTATAAGATCGGCGCAGGTTCTGAAAACGCCGTTTCCGGATGTTCGAATATCGCGACCAACAATTGTACGTTCGCGCTGGTAAGCGCCATGGTGGGCAAGAACCTCACCATCATCGTGAAGGATGCCACCGCGACGCATCCGCAGGTATTGAGTCCTCCGGTTTCGAACGCCTTCAACGTGAAGGGCGCGCTCACGATCACGACCCAGCCTGTCGCGGGCAACAACACGCCGAAGGTGGTGGGCGATTCGGTTTCTATGAACTGGAGCTCGAACGCCACGACGGTCAATTCGTATCATCTGTATTATGTGATCGCCGGGGTCGAGACCTATGTAAACTATCACGGAGACAGCTCCCCGATCCTCGCTGCCCAGCTTCCCGCAAGCTTCAATCTGCTTCCGGAGATGGTGGGTACGGGAGTTAGCTTAAAGGTATACGATGCTAACGCCGATCATCCGACGACGGCTTCTGCGCTGTCGAATTCGATGGATATCAGCGGGGCGATTTCAATCACATCACAGCCGGTGCCTGCCGATGACACCGCAAAGAATGTTGGAGACAGCGTTTCTGTAGCGTGGAGCGGGCCGTCCGGTATCGTGGGATACGACGTCTACTATTCGATCGACGGCGGTGCGGACGTAGCGATTGCCGCCTGCGATGACGTTCCTGCGGCGACTTCGGCCTGCACGTTCAGCATTTTGCCGGCGATGGTGGGAAACAATGTCAGGTTGAAGGTTAAGGATTATGATCCTGCGCATCCTGCTTCAGTTTCAGCCGGTTCTAACTCGATGGATGTGAGCGGCACGATAGCGATCACGGCGCAGCCGGCTAACGCGGATGAGACACTCACGATCGGCGGCGCGAACCGAACGATCGAGTGGAGCGATGTCGGTCTCACGAACTTTGACGTGTTCTACAAGATCGGTTCCGGCTCGGAGAACGCGGTCACAGGCTGCAGCAACATTGCGGCCAACAGTTGTACGTTCGCCCTGGTTGACGCCATGGTGGGCAAGAACCTCACCGTGATCGTGAAGGATGCGGACACGACGAATCATCCGCAGGTGGCTTCTCCGCCTGCTTCGAACGCGTTCAACGTGAAGGGCGCGCTAACGATCACGACCCAGCCTGTCGCGGGCAACAACACGCCGAAGGTGGTGGGCGATTCGGTTTCCATGAACTGGAGCTCGAACGCCACGACGGTCAATTCGTATCATCTGTATTATGTGATCGCCGGGGTCGAGACCTATGTAAACTATCACGGCGACAGCTCCCCGATAGTTTCGGGCGATCTTCCGATCAGCTTCAATCTGCTTTCTGAGATGGTCGGTACGGGAGTTAGCCTTAAGGTATACGATGCCAACGCCGATCACCCAACGACGGCTTCTGCGCTTTCCAACTCGATGGATATCGGTGGAACAATTTCGATCACATCGCAGCCTGTGCCGGCGGATGATACCGCAAAGAGCGTGGGCGATGGCATCTCGATAGGTTGGAGCACAACCGGCAACATCACCTCGTTCGATGTGTGGTATTCAGTTGACGGCGGTGCGGAGGTAAAGGCCAACAGCAGCCCGATTGCAAGCTCACCATACGTCTTCCCTGCCGGCATACTCGAGGGGATGGTTGGAAACAACGTCCGGATGAAGGTGAAGGACGCCAATTTGAGCAATCCGGCCACGGCATCAGCCGCATCGAACTCGATGGATGTGAGCGGAACGATCGCGATTACGACGCAGCCTGCTGAAGCGGGCGAGCTTCTGACTGTGGGCGGGGCGAATCGAACGATTGAGTGGAGCGATGTCGGTCTAACGAATTTCGACGTATTCTATAAGATCGGGTCCGGCTCGGAGAACGCGGTCACCGGCTGCAGCAACATCGCGGCCAACACCTGCACGTTCGCACTGGTAAGCGCCATGGTTGGCAAGAACCTCACCGTGATCGTGAAGGATGCGGACACCACGAATCATCCGCAGGTGCTCTCTCCGCCTGTTTCGAATGCCTTCAACGTGAAGGGCGCGCTCACGATCACGACGCAGCCTGTTGCCGCCAACAACACGCCTAAGGTGGTTGGAAACTCGGTTTCGATGAATTGGAGCTCGAACGCCACGACGGTCAATTCGTATCATCTATATTATGTGATCGGCGGGGCGGAGACATACGTCAACTACAACGGCGACAGCTCCCCGATCCTCGCTGCCCAGCTTCCCGCAAGCTTCAATCTGCTGCCTGAGATGGTCGGTACGGGAGTGAGCCTTAAGGTGTATGACGCTAACGCTGACCATCCGACGACGGCTTCTGCACTTTCGAACTCAATGGATATCAGCGGAACGATTCCGATCACGAGCCAGCCGGTACCGGTCGATGACACCGCAAAGAACGTTGGAGACAGTATCTCCATCGCGTGGAGCGGGCCGTCCGGCATCGTAAATTATGATGTCTACTATTCGATCGACGGCGGGGCGGACGTGGCGATCGCAGCCTGCAATGACGTGCCGGCTGCGACTTCGGCATGCACGTTCAGCATTTTGCCGGCGATGGTGGGCAACAATGTCAGGTTGAAGGTTAAGGATTATGATCCTGCGCATCCGGCGACGGTTTCAACCGGTTCGAACTCGATGGATGTGAGCGGAACGATCGCGATCACGGCACAGCCGGCAGGCGCGGATGAGATACTCACGATCGGTGGCGCGAACCGGACGATCGAGTGGTCTGACGTCGGTATCACGAACTTCGACGTGGTTTATAAGATCGGTGCGGGTTCGGAGAACGCGGTCACCGGCTGCAGCAACATCACGGCCAATGGCTGCACGTTTGCGCTGGCTGACGCCATGGTGGGCAAAAACCTCACCGTCATCGTGAAGGATGCGGACACGACGAACCATCCGCAGGTGCTCTCTCCGCCGGTTTCAAATGCCTTCAACGTGAAGGGCGCGCTCACGATCACGACGCAGCCTGCTCCTGCAAACAACACTCCTAAGGTGGTGGGAGATTCGGTCTCGATGAACTGGAGCGCGCACGCCACAACGGTCAATTCG